>JGI24021J15306_10013151_pt1 | contig 10280 bp, 6 predicted proteins | sample Ectturendosymbi1_FD_15306 | JGI IMG/M metagenome (IMG submission 15306) | reverse complement strand
TATAAGTTTTTCTTTGTGACATTATTTTCTATAGTGGTACTCATTGCTATGGCAGTATTAAAAAATGCTGCTGAATTGAAGTATTATATAAACCATTTTTGATTGCATGAAGATGAAGTTGCAGTGGTATATTCAATTTTTTTAGCTTTAAGATTGGTAATGCCAGTCTTAATTTCTGATAATTTTTATAGCCTGTGTTGCTGTAGTTATCATTCATCATTTGCCAAGCTGTTGTAAAATAATGTTTGACTATCTCAATCTGTGCAGCAATGGATTTATCATGTTTGACAATTTTTGGTTTTTGAGTGAAGTTTTAAACCAATAAATTTTCAAGTGCTCTTTTAGATTTGGATTCATTTGCTTGCATGCATAGCATAGGAAACATTTACATCACCATGGTCTTTACAGATATCTTCATTTAAGTTTATTACAAACTTTGCATTTAGCCAAAATTGGTTGCTTATTAGTTCTTGTTAGTTGAATTTATAATTTTGAAATGCAGGTCACGTTCTAATGGATGCCGTCTTCTGAACAGTTAAAAGTGATTTCGAACAAGGTTTTTTTAGTTAACTCACTTGATTCTCAGCCTTGTATCAGAATAATTCAATACTGTGAGGCTTATTTTGCAAATAAATGCATAGAAGTGGTCATCAAATAAAAATGTCCCGTTAGTCACAAACAGCATGTCCCGTTAGTCACAAGAGCATGCTCTGCAAATATCTCCGTTGCCAAACTATAACTAGCAAATATTGAAAACTAATGTGTGGATTAGAAACCTTGATATATTGTCCACACAATGTTACCAAATCAAGAGTATCTGTGCAGTCAATGAGCAGACTTTGGAATTTGAATTTATTTTTCTTGTTTGGTACTTTTGTCCCCTGTCCCGTTAGTCACAAACAAATATTCAAATGACCAAAAAATTAAAAGAGAGGAGAATTTTTCCAAACATGCAAACACTAAGTATGAGTCATCACTAACAAATGCTACTGGTTTTACTTTTCTTCTATATTTCATGTTTGCTATAGAAATGAAAAAGTAGTCAACATGTACCGTTAGTCACATTTGAAATTGCCCTTGTACAGCATTGCAGTATTTCAACGTTGCAAAACACGTAAGCTAGCTATTGGCATTTGCGCTCGGCCTTGCTTGAAAAATTTGTTAATTGTTGCAGAAATGTTAGTGGTTGGTTCTGGTTAACGCTCGTAGATTGTCAAGTCTGTAGGTGTGATCTGAGTTGATTATTTAGTGCACAAAAATATTTTAGTCGCGCATTTCTCTGCTTGGAGTAGCGATAGGTATCGGCACGAGTTTTGATGTCTAAGAAGCAAGAAAGTAGCATATCATGGTGCATGGTTAGATTTCACATCTAAGTTCTTTTGGCATTTCGCCACTGCTACTCGCCGGTGGTTGCAGCACATAGCATTGCATTGGCTAAGTTGTTGCTTTTAGTAAGAATTGTAAAATTAAATGATCATTTAAAAGGATGAAGATATTACACTCAAATCGATGAAGCCTGAATGGAATCGCGATGAAATAGAAAAGGCGGTTGTCCCTATTTTGAAGGAGTATTTTGAACACTGCCAAGCTTCTGAAGTGATAGTAAGTGTTTCGACATTTGTTATTTATAAGATCGTCCTGTAACACAGAGGTTCTTAACGGGGTCCCCAGTGCGAAATCTGGGAGTCCCCAGAAGGAATGGCGAAGTGTTTTCTTTTAACCCTCAGATGCACAAGCAACGACGACCACCACTTTGACTAATGACATAACCGCAGGCAAGGGGTCCCCAGGGCTGGAAAGGGTAAAAACCACCGTGCAGCGTGTATCTCAGAACCTCAATCAGGATGGCACACGTGATTAAATGATGATGCAACAATAACGGCGCCACAATTAAATCGGATGAAATGGTGTGTTCCCGAAATTTCGTAACGCCTGTCCCAAATTGTCTTTGATTCGTTGCTTGTATTAACTAGGAGTACATCTTTTTTCAGGATGCACTTGGGGACATAAACATTATGGGAAAGAAAGCACTGGTGAGTTGACTGGCATGCCTTGCAAACTTGTCTAACCTGTATCCTTCTTTTTACGATCGTTTCGGCCTGTCACCGAAACGCAAATTTCTCTTGGCGAAAACATCAGTCTCGAAAGCTGGTAACTTGTAAATCAAGCTGTGACTGGTAAGGTTTTCGATATCGATTTGAAGTTGGACAAATTATTCATAGATTGTTTCAACCGGTATTTACTGTTCAGCTTATCTAAAATAGCATTATGTGCAAGAGTTTTATTTGGCGTGCACAGTCTGCGTGGTTTCTACGGGGGAGAAGCGGCACGAGCGCATTCCGCATTTCATGAAACGTATTTTCGGCATAAATCCTTTAGATATCCCAAGTTTGACCTAACATTGTATGCGGTGCTGGCTTAGATTCAAATCTGGCGATAACTAGTCCTATCCGATCGGAGGAGTTGCATTTTTTGTAATCTGATCAAGTTTTGTTAAAAATCCGGCACATTTTCAATAAAAAAAGATTTCCGATAAAAATTCCACATGCTAGAAACTATCCGCTCGTCTGGTTGCCGTTGTGTGTCTTCTTCGCAAATACGTTTATGTCTATATTGTATATTTGCCTATTTTTCTTAAATGAATTGCTACTAGCGATTATCGATAATAAAACTCGGTTTTTGGCTTTATTAAGTTGATGGGTAGTTCACAATCGCCCGACAAGTTTTATTTGATGTCTACAGATTTTGACGTTCATTTTGCAGGTGGTTATTTGTTTGATTACATTAGCAATGGAAAGGAAGAACGAGTTTCGGGAACTAGCATCTGAACTGATTTTAGCTCTCTCGTCTCCTAAACAGCAAGTGGAGCTTAATAACAATGCAAAAATGGGTAAGTTGGTTTTTATTCGTACATCTTCATTGGGTCGTATTTCGAAGAAATCGCCTCAAGCGGATTTTCAGAGATTTTGCCCGGATTTTCGACGAATCAAAACTTTTGGGGATGCGCTTGCAATCCCGACACCACTGATTTGGCTGATGTCACTTGTGTCGTTTGCTTTTGTTCAGGGCATCATTCCGGTCAGCTTGGTAGGCCTTTCTTGGATGTGGAAGATACTAAACTTGGACTTTTGTCACTGTGTGACGATCTACCCGAACTATGCCTCGACACCCCTGACGCACCAGTGGTAGGAATTGAAAATAGTTATTCCGCTACGTTAAGTTGCAGATCAAATCAGCTGCGTAATAAATCGAGCCTAATCTGTTTCGCTATTTCTTTTTTATTTGTTACGTGTCAACGTGCTGCCTTCCTTCGAACCCACTGCGTTCAAATTTGTCCTGTTCCTATCGTTGTGCGTCTGACCACCTTTGTTTCATCATGCAGGTGCTTGGGAAATTTTTGGCTCGTGCAATATATGATCGTGTTGTGCCCAAGCAATTTCTCGAATATCTGAAGGAGGATGATGAAAACGAATTAACCATGTACGCTCAGTTTTTTGATAAGCTGTGTGTGGTTGAAAAGTTACACTGAATGAAACGAATATGAACTTGCGGAATGTTAGGAAGTGTTTTCTTGCTCGTTTTTCAAAGTTAACATGCATGAGCTTTGGGTGCAGCCGCCCTGGCTGAATGGATGGTTTCGTGGTTTAGGTTGCTGTGTTGAGTATTGAAATGGTTGTTCGGTTTCGTTGCAGGGCTTGCGTCAAGGAGGCTCAGCTGCTTTTGATCCGGTCTGAACATTATTCCAAACATGTTTGGGGCGTTGCTGGCGGTAATCAGCCAGTGTCTGTGCTGAAGGAAAAGGTAAATATTTTACATGCACTTACTGGATGTGCCAAAGTCAAAGTTCAAATGTTTATTCGCGTCCCAAGTTTCGGTATAAATCTTTTGCAAGTTTAGTTTGCAGCTAAGCCTGTGAAGATGAGTTAGCGACGGGATTTTCTGTCTGAATTAATGTCAGTTTTGTTCCTGACGTGAAAAGGTTCTGGCAAACACAACGGTTTAGGGAGGAGGCAATGCTGCGCAATCTAGAAAACGGTGTGGATTGTTGTCACTAGTGAATAGTTGCCGATACTTTGCTATCGTGCCATTGCAATCACATGCCGGCATGACGCAATAGCTCGTCATGCCAATTGTACCTGTGTTCATTCTGGCCGCGTGTCATATCGCAGGCGGTCTGTTGCCGCGCAAAACACTGTGCGTGGACGCTGCTTGCAGCTTTCCTGTTTGCTGCGTCTCGCGAGTGTTTGTTTTCAGATGATTTCGCAAGTGTTCGCTGTCAGATCGTTCTGTTTGTGCGCTGGACAGTGAGCATGGGCTCGATTGCAAAACTGGCCTACGTGGAAAAGTGCAGATCTCTTTGATTAATTTGCACAGAAAGACGTCAAGTCGTCATGCGGAGATTGCCTCATTTTGCTTCCGTGCGTTTGAACACTGCGAATTTAAGGCGCAGTTTCTCTGAATCATGGCTTATTTTTGTGTCAGGTTGCGTTTGCCAATGACCGGAGGCTACACTAATAAGGTGTCGCTTTGCAGCATCACGATGTCGAGCGCAGTTCTTGTCATGCACTCAGAAAACAAGGGTAATTTTGAGAAGAAACGCGCAAAGCACGTTGTGTTGTTGCCATGCAAGTCAATGCGTATCTTTTTGTCTTTTGCGTAGTTGCATATGATACATCACACTTCAGTGATACGCGAAGATTTCCCATACACTTGCTTGTAGCTGGTAGCAGCCATGGTACGGTATGGTTTACTCATGCATTTTTGTGACTCAAATCACGAAATAACACCAATGCCGCAAGAGGAAAAACAATAACATCAAAGATCGCAAATTGGTTTCATGTTGATGAGAATATAAAAGCCTCAATTTTCACAGTTTAACGATCGTTTTCTAACATGTTGAATCACAAACGGTTGGCGAAAGACCACCTGGGTCAAGTTCTCTCTGTTGCTAGCACACACCAATTTTTAGTTAAAGTAACAAAATGCATCGGAGCGATTTCTACCACCCGTAAGGTTTTGAACGGCTGCTACTTCTGCGCTTGGTCTTGCAGTGGTTACGTCGACTGCTGGCGACGTAGAACAGGTGCTTCGGGTAGCGCTGAGGCTGGTGTGTTTTGTAGCAAGCACGCCTTCGTGGCAATAGCCAATCAGCAAACAGTTGTGTTGCCGCATTGCAGACATGCGAAGCAAGTGGTTTGGTGCGTGACCCCGGCCGGGTTGTTTGCGCCGGCAGCATGTTTCTTAACTATATCTTCCTACACAACGGTAACTCTGTGTGAACTCTTTTCGGCCAACTCATCATGGGTAAGAATTGCGAATAATGGAATGCAAACTCCCCAAGGTGCTTCAAGCTCACAGTTTGATTTAATCTCACCAAGAATTTTCTTTGTCCCAGCGACGTTGAAAGCTTGATATTCGCTAAAAGAATGTTTGCTTTAAGTACCGCCTAAACATTAGGATCGGTCTTGGCTTGCCCTGAAGAAGTCTGCTGTGCACTCTAGAAACGAGTGCACGATTTTAGCGAATGTCCATTTTAAACCTACCAAAGTTTTAGACTATTGTAAAGACCGTGTCTATAAAAAGAGGGAAAATTCCGTCTTTTATGCAGTTGTTACAGAATCGCATGCAACTTCTGCATTCAGAGCAAGCTTGTAGTACAGGAGCCCATTTAATTCAGCGACTAGATTTATCGAACAACCAGTTGGGCACGATAGGTGTGAAAATCAGTGAAGTGGTAATCCTGACAATATGCTGTGAAAAACACAGTGTTACTTGTTTTATTGACCACTCGTGCTCAGCTGTTCTTACATACGGATTGAGTATCATAACCTCGTGTTACGGGCTAGGTTGGGTCTCGTTTGTCTTTCAGGTATTTGGTTTCTTATGCGAAGTGGGAGGTAAGCTGCTCGAATAATATTTCACAGCAGTTCATTTTTCATGCCTTTGTGGAATGTGCCAGACAGAACAGTTTGCTGACCAGGCCTCAGTGTTTGAAAGATCTTGCTCTGTTCCTGCCAAAACTTGGGTGTAACCGACGCGGTTACGCTTTGGCAAAAAAGTCACCTCAGTGCATCGTTTAAAGCTAAAACGAGGGTACCGTGGAAGGGACATGCGCTGTAGTGATGATAAAACGCACTGCTATGTCCACGAACGAGCGGTACTATCCTGTGTTGCACCGTCTTGCGTTTGCCCCTTTGCTGCGTAGTGTGTATGCTTTGTGATAAGGAAGGTGATACGTATCTTCTTTGATGTTAGAAATTGCTTCAAACCGAAAATTTTGCGAATTGAAAGTAGATGATGCAGTTATGGTGCAATTTTATCTGTCTTGCGTTTCGCCGCAGTGACCACATGTCGCGTGTCGCAAAATATCCACGCAATAATGATTATGCTTAAAACACGTGAAATTTCGGGCACCTCCTTCCTAATACTGCCTCCCTGTTGGCAGCTGACTGAGTTGTTCCTTGATCGTGTCGGTTAAGATTGCAGTCGCTTGGAATCTAGCAGTGCTATCTGCAATTCAAGTCATTCGCTTTTGCGTTGGAGCCTCGCTCTCGATTATTCGATGCAAGCGGTTGCATTGCCGCAACCTGGTGCAGGGTGCTGTGGCAGCAAATCCCCAGGTCACGCAACACGAAAGATTGATAGTGTGCTTCCTCACTACGGTCAACATTTCAGTTGGCATTCGAGGAAGCAAGCCAGTCTCTAGCGTTATGATCCCCAAGTTTCGCGCTATCTTTAAAATCTGGCTGTATCTCCTGCATACCTGTAAGATGGTGATGAGCTGAGCTTGGTGCGGTATTCGTGCCAGCACCGTAATCGTGGTGACGTGTGTTGACCGAATGGTGTGATATACGTTTAGCTATGGTGATGATGAACGAAATTAACTATAATTGGTCGTTATATTTAGGTACTTTCGTTTCGTTGTGAACACACTTTTCTAGCATCACCTAGACAGTGCTAGTTAGATACTGATTTCATGCGCACTTTGATCAAAAAATACCGCTGTTTTGGAGACAACCGAGGAAACAACGTGGATGCAAGGGTAGTTTCGAACGGAAGAGTTTTCGTTATTTTTGCATTTGCTGTACTGTACCCTCAAACTTGCTTGGTTAAAAGGCAATATAATCATTTTGAAAATGATTTCTATGTCTGCTGTGACTATGGTTCTAAAATTGGTTGCACGTAATTTTGACCGCCATTTCTCCGGAAAGTTTTCAATTGTTCGAAACCTCTGATGGGCCATCCCCGTTAAACGATGGCATTACTGCATGTGGAGAGACTTCCAAACCGAGGAATGCCATCAGAGTTGTTTTGCGCGAAGCTTGATGTCAGTATCGTCGCGGCATATTTGTCAAACAGTTGCGCGAATCTAGTTCAAACACTCGCCGAGTTTGCCCGCATTGTTGTGGTCGCGTGATCTTCGCTCTTGGAGCTTCACAAGGTCATGCCCCGTGCGACGTATGCGTTGCGCCACCTATTGTTCGGAACTAGTGAAAGAGCTGATGAATTTTCGTCAGATATGTTGAAATCAAATTTTGCAACCATGATTACAATTGATTTTTTAGATTTGGAATCTTTGATGGTAGTTTTCAAATTTCAGCGATTTTATGTTAACTTATGCGTTATTACTTTTTAATCTTGCTTTCCATATGAAATACACGTGCCTTTCAACAATCTTTTTCACAACGAAGTGGACGTGTCGGACTTTCAGAAAAATTCTTAGCAATTATTATTTTTACGCTACAACGTACGTAGTTCTAGCAGACCAGCGTTTCTCAACCTGTGGGCCATGGCGCAGTTTTCGAGTGGGCGTTATACAGTTATCGTAGACATCTAATCACTACAGCGTGGGTACACATTGATTGTGTTCAGCAGCAAAATTCTCACTGAATTGCATAGAAGAGCAAATTCGGTACTTATGATGGTGCGTTGGTTTGTGCGTTTGAAAGCATAGCCTATGCTAACAAGGCAGTGGACCATGTAATTTTTGCCAAAAGTTATTTGAACCACGTAAGAAAAACGGTTGAGAAACACAAAGTAGACTTACAGAGACAAATAACTGGTACCTTTAGCTGTGCTGATTTTCTTACTTGTGTCCGAAAGAAAGTTGTTAGAGCTTATGTTAATAACCAACGCTTAATGCATATATAACTGATGGCAACTGCATTCCGACTTCCGTAGGTGATCCAACCATATTTGCCATCGATTTAGTTTTAACCTTTTTCTTCTTGAAGAAAGTTGCTCGGTATGGGTCTGCAGCATTGGCGTTGTTAATTGTTTCACCTTTGGCAGCATCGGTCCATTGACGTATGATGATTCGTCATATATATATACTGATAGCGTGATCTTCAGAGTCATCGCAACCATGATTTATCTTGCGTGGGCAAGAGGTACATTCACGTCATGCACACTACAGTGTTAAACAATAAAATCGCAATACGAGGTTGGTTTAAGCCAGGTTTTTTAAGGTGTTTTAGGGACCTGATTCGGGCCCCTAGAATTGAAAATCGGGTCCCTACAGGTCTATACCGGGTACCTAACATTTTCCTTATAAAAACCTGCTTAAGCTGCTTTATACTGTTTCAAATTGATCTTTAAGGGAACAATCTTAAATTGTCGCTCATCCACAGGGAAAGTGGAGCAAACCTGAAGTGGTCGATTTCGATTTTTTTTCGAAATTTCATGTCTGCTTACGAAATCAGGGCACGCAGCGCGGTAGTGTTTGTAGTAGCCGCGTTTTGAAAATAGTTATAACCATGTTCTTCAGACAACTGAGTTGTGATCAAGGTTGCCGGAGCTCAACCTTACTGGGCGCTGTTAGTTTGACCCAGTGTCAAGCTGTGCTTTAGTAGAAACTGCAGAATTTCTCCTCACCAACAAAATACTTTGTTGCAAAACCTTTTTCTTCTTTTTGTCAGGTCACTACTCTACTAAAGGAGTATTTGTCTTCTGGCGACAGCGAAGAAGCACTGAGATGTGTCACTGACCTTGACGTTCCCCATTTCCATCATGAGCTGGTTTATGAGGTGAGCCACGCCGACCAGAACTTGTGCTGGCAATCGATACAGTCATTGTGTTTGTGAGAACGTCATTCTATGGCTAGGTTCTTCCCGGTATGATGTATTGAAAACGCTATGTCGCGTTTCCAGTCGAATTTGCTCGCAAGTGCGAACGCTCCTTGGTCCTGTGCGGTGTGCACTGTCAGCCGCGTTTGGTGCCTTACGCTTCTTTTCCGACGAAGCAAAGCACCATCATCCTCAACTAGAAACAAAGTTCCAGGAGTGTTTGAACATTTAAAAAGCGACTTTGCGCAACAGACAATTTGATGGGTTACTGTAACCCAAGTAACTCCTCAAAGTAAAAGCTCCGGCCGACTACTGTTTTCGTTTTTACCCAGGCCGCAGTTGTTGGCGATCTGTCGTTAACGTTCGCTCTCGTTTCAACCGGCTGGGATTTGTAACGCGACTCGCGTCTTCCGTTTGTTGCGATTACGCATTCTTTAATATTTCCTTACGGTTGTGCCGAGTCCTGGTAAACATAGGCTACGTGAGAAGATGCGCATCTGGTTTCAATACCAACGTAATTCTGCGCTTCGCCAAGGCTGGCTTTCTCGTATTCCGCCAGTTGCCACGCGTCGTTTTGCACGTGCGGACCGTTGTCAAATTTCTACTTCACGAGTGCAGAAGAAAACAGCCCTCGCTTTCCTTAAGGTTTCAAAGCGCGGACGAGCTGGAAAAAACAACACGCCAAGTTGATAGCGCTTCTTTTGTTTGGTGAAAAGGTTTCTGTCGACTTTACTCCGCCGCACCTTTGCATGCCAGACGCTTTCAGTGGTGTCTTGCCCGTGAAAGACATTGCCCAACATTCACACGTAGTGACAGCTCTTAAAAAAACTGCATCGTGGCTGCCGAAAGCAACCCACTGTCGAAAACTACCTTAGTGATGTGGTGTCGTTGGCTTGGAAGCACACAAACTGTCGCCCGAAAGTTGTTCTTGCAAAAGTATCGTTGAACGCTGCAAAGCTTTGTCGTTACTTGTCTGTGTCTGCGAGATTCGGCATTAGCAAGCTTTAAACAGCTGCACCGAGCTTAGTATCAAATGCTTTTCTTGCCAGGCGATTGTGATGGCGATCGAAGTGAGCACGAACAGGGCGAGCAACATGCTGGTGCATCTGCTGAAGCGCTTTTCAGACACGACGGTCGTCACTGTCGATCAGATTGTACACGTAAGCACTTCGATTCTATTGCGACATGCTGTAGCAACCCGCCACTTTCTCGGCT
>JGI24021J15306_10013150_pt1 | contig 10281 bp, 4 predicted proteins | sample Ectturendosymbi1_FD_15306 | JGI IMG/M metagenome (IMG submission 15306) | reverse complement strand
TGTTTCTGTTTCAAAAGTTACGATCTAAAATAAACAAATTAATTAATTAACTAATTAGCTAATTAGTCAAATATTTTTACTAACTAACATCACAACTTTTGAACCTGAAACCCCAGTAGGTCATCCAAAGTATCAAAAGACTCGGATTGTAGCCTAGTTTCCAGTAAAAACTTCAGCGAAATACTACCATCTGACGGTTGGCACCCAGGGCCAGGCAAAGTGGGCCAAGGTGGCCTAAAAATCCTCCACTTATGACGTCACTCACAAAAAAACCGCATCCCCCAGGCAAAAAATTTTTTTTCGAGTGCAATCTGCTAGACTGGCCGATCCGTTTGAGCCATTGAACAGCTCTCTAGCACAATCGGTGGAGGAGCTAGGGTGTGGATAAGGCAACCGAAAACTGCTGTTTTTTTTGTGAAAATTGCCAAAACTACCCAGACGCCAAAGTGTTAATATGAATGATTGGAAATGTTTGTCAGTGTCATCAAAAATCAATAAGCACTTCTGGTAACAATGTGCCAATTGCATATAGTAGTTAAAATTGCATGAAAATGCATTGCAAATTGACTCTGCAATGAACCAGTCTCATTCGTATAATTGTCTGCATACTTGATAAAGTTAAAGTTATAAAAAAAATATATTCCACTTGAATTTCTCTGTTAAAAATCTATTTTAGCACTTTATTATTGTAAGCAGTTATAGTGCATTGTGCAGATATTTTACCAAAGTCTACTTTCAGCATTTTAATATTGCTCATGCTAAATGACCTCTATTGTGTATTGAATAAGGGTATGATATGGAGCTGAGAAGTTAAATTGACAAAGCTACACTGAGGTATTAATGCTGTAATGTTAAATGATAAAAGTAGTGCCCTTTCCAGAATGAGGTGGTGTGCCAGACGTGTGGTGTTAACTAGCAAATTTCATGGATGTTGAATTTCATTTAATGGTTGACAAAACATTTTTTGTTTTGCTTGTAAGGTGCTGCAGTAGATAAAAACCTTGTTTAAAAGGCCTTGTTTGTTTATTAGTATTTACCACAGGATAATATGTACAATTACACATGATAGTGTTATAAATAATGTTTCAATGTTACCAGAGTCAGAGTAAATTTGGAAGTCCATAAATAGTTTATTAAAACTGCAATTTTCAATATTTCTAAAATCTTTTATCATCTAACATTACTGATGTTTTTGAAAATCATACATCAGAACCAACTTATGTATTCGTACTGGTACACATTTCAAAGAAGCTATTGTTTAATGACTTGTGTTGTTAGTATGGTTTTTTAAATATTCAATTGTGTTTAACTGCAAAGATACCAAACAGGCTCATTACCTATGCATTGATAAATGTTTGTAAACCGCCTCCATATAATAAGACACTATAAGGTATGGAACCTGTTGTTTTACAGAAGTTTAATTTTTGTAAAATGTTGGTTGCTTAATCAGCTTCATAAAGAGTCATATCATTCTTAACGTTTAACATTTGGGCAAAAAATTGCAAACATGGCTCATGCTTCTGTTCAACTTTATGATTTGGACTGCTCTGGTGGAATGATGGAGGTAACTTATTCTGTATGCTTGGTCAATTTTCTGTTTTAGTAGCTTTATGCAGTCTCACTTGACGCTATAGTTAAAGTTTTGGCCATTTGTAAACCTTACCAGTCAATTTCTACATGTACCCACAAATTTCAAAATCCATTCCTGCATAATCATCATCCAAGCCAATTTTCATGTGAAATTTAATTGCTGTTTCTATCTTATATGGTGTGATATTGGCCAAAAGCATGTCTTGCAATATTGGACCATGACATCCCAGTGAAAGAAGTTAACCTCCCCAAATACTGTTTATCAAAAGGAATCACTTCCCAACAAAGGATCAGACGTTAACATCTTACAGTGTATATATTTCACCTACTATGTAGGCATCATCAGCTCTTATTCAAATAGAATGTCATCAAAAATCAATAAGCACTTCTGGTAACAATGCGCCAATTGCATAAATATATGAGACAACTAAGTGTCAAACTGCAGGTGTTACGTCTCCAAATGCTGATTGTTGTTTGCAGGGCACTTGTTGGATTTGTGTGTGCAGTTATTCTTTTTTAATGACCCTGATTACGTTGCTTTGCACATTGAGTCAGTATCAACTTCTTTCATGATGTGAAAATGCATGTTTTCAGAACTCGCCTTGTTCTTCATCCAAATGTCAGGTTCTTGTCAGTTCATATACCCATTCTGAAGTTGAAACCTGAATAGGATAACCCACCCTTTGTTAAAGTTTAATACCCATTAAGTTGCCTAAGCTGTGCTAGTGTGCTATGTTTGCCAATTTAGTTATATATTCCTTTCATAGACAAGAAATAATGTCGTAAAAAATGGGAATGATTTTTATCGCGTATCAGCTTATTTACCTGATTTTTAAGAGCAATATTTGATTTCTGATACTTTGATATATATTACATGGTGATTATTAAACAGTTTAAGAAATGTATTCAAAAAACGAGGTTCGTATGATATTTACATGTAACCATTTATTGGTACCATATATGTTGATATAACAGAGAAAGTTGTGTTTCATAAGTTAAACTATCAGAATGGTTTTAGCCAAATAGCAAAGATGGGAGAAAATTTTTAAAAACTATTATAAACAACACTTATAGTTTGACATTTGCTTTTGTTCTCAAAATATAACTTGATATATCATTAACTAATACATGGCTTATAAATTCTAGAACCTTATTTGAGCTGTACAAAAGTAATGTTAATAAGTAAGACTATTATTGTGCAAATCTTGACATGCTATTCCAAATCAATTTACTTGTATTTTTGTTGATTGTATTCATTTCGCAAAATCTCCCTGCAATGTTGCATATTTTTCTCGGACCAGGTAGATTGTTATGGTATCAATCAAGTTTTCCTTCTATTGTGGTAATTAGACCAGCACTTCTCAACTAGTTGGTGGTGAAGCAGGTCAGAATGGTCCAGTGTTAAAAGCAATTTTTTTTCAACACACGTTTGAGGATTATTGAGTTGCGAACAATGTTGTCTTTTCTGTACAATAGCAGGTCTTTAATGTTTGTTAGGTTGTGCAACAATGGATTTTGCCACAAGTTGGCTGTGAGTTGACAAAGGTAAAGAAGCACTGCATTAGACTTTTAATTTATGATTGGGTCATGGTTTGGCATGACACTCTGACCTAGCCATTTTTTATATTACTGGTTTTCTGGAAAAGTTTTTTTAAATATGTTTTATATTTTTTTTGGCATTTTTTATATTATTGGTTTTCACAAATTTGTATGCCTTAAAAGTAACTTGAACTTGAACTTGTAGGTTCAAAATGTGTTGTTTGAGTTTTAACTTGAGTGGACTCAACTGCAAGGTCTTTAGCAGGAACTAGGTTAGCCTTTAACATATGCTAAAAATAAACTAGCCTGTCCACCACTCTGTCTGCTTGCAGTGCTTAATCTTGTGAATTTCTATTTTTGCAAATGGTATTTGTGAAACCTAAAACATTTGGGAATTTTCATGCTCACTACCAACAACATTCCAAACAGTGTCCCTGTAGCTGTCATGACTTGTACAACCTCCATATTATTGAGAAAAAAGTTTGAAACCAAGACTTGACTTGTCAAGGCCATTGCTACCAAGACTAAAGTTTGTGTAAGACATTGACACAATCTTCTGCTGAAACTCTTATTTTTATATTCTACCCATTTTCATTGAAAACAAGTCGATTTATTTTATATAATACTTTGTATTAACTGGTTGACACTTGGTTGTTGATGCGGTTTGAATTTAGATGGCAATGCAACAGTATATCTAATCTTGAAGATTTTGGGAAAAACTTATGTATGCTACAATTAATTGAACTTTCTTTTGAATTGTTGACATTTCCATTGAAAACAGGTGATTCTGTAACAAGTTTTCCTAATGTTTTGACATGAAATTTCATGAATTGATTTGCTGATATGGAACTTAGGTCAGTAAAAGTTCGGTAGTAAAAGTACCCCTAAAACTAATTTAACAGCAACTTCTAGTATGTTTATGGTCTCAAATGACACCCTGAAAAAAAATCTCCTGATCAGGTAAACATGAAAAATATAAAGCTATATGTGAAATTTTACTATTGCTTTCAAAGGGCAAAACAAATTGTGATTGGTTGATTTCCTGTTTAACTCTGCCTGATTTTGATAAGTGATTGTAACAATGGTTTTGTACAAACTCTGCATGGTTGGTTAGCTAGTCATGAGGTGCCAACTGTCGTTCAGTCACAGATCACCCACCCTACTTAACATTTTTGATCCAGAGAATTAATTGTGGTTCAAACTAGATTGTGTAGAAATGAAATATTAATAAACAGGCATAATGGGGCACTAAAATGTTGAAGGGAAAGCCACATGGCATTTTGATGAAACCTGTATAAAACTGACTGGATTCCTCAAGGATATCTTCATATAAGGGCAATGCAAGTTTTCCAGTTTCAAAGGGTTTGGTGAGTGCAATGAACAGCATTGCATCTCCAATAATATTAAGAGCCGGCTTGCTGGATATTGAGCATCTAGCATGCCAAATTAACAACCTCCACTACTTTTGATCAACACATTTGCTTATTAAAACTTTCCATCCACATTTTCGCTTGTTGTGAACTAACTACAGTTTAATTTTTTATCACTTGACATTTTATGATACTGTGCAGTGAACAGGCTCAAAGAAACTTTTGTTCAGTGTTCAACTGAGCAAAACTGCACTAAAACTTACTTTGTTTCATGCATAGTGCATGCCAATATGTGCTTGCAATTGTGGAACAAGTGCATGGTCTGCTATTAAAAGACTATTATGCATAGCCTATAACAACGCCTATCACATATTGAATTACATCATCAAAAATTTGAGTGTTCATCAGCATCAGGTTGCCTATTTTCTCAAGACATGTGATGCCTTGATTAGAAAAATTCTCTATGTATTTGTTCAGCGATGTTCAACTGTTTTATCTGCTTGCTTCAAATAACTTGCACCTTATGCAAGTCTTCATTTTTTTCTACTATGTGACACAAATGTATGATGGGAAAATGCAGTAGTTGCTGGTGTGTTGTTTTGAGTGTTTACTCCTCTTCAGTATTGCCTGGAATGCCTGCTCAATCCAACTACCATCTACCCATGATGTTTTATCAGTACTAATCCTTTTGATATGAACCATTAGTCTGAGCAAAACCCACATGTCAATAAACATCACAAGCCATTATCACCAAACCTGCTTTGACTTCAAATATCCTTAATATGAAATAGTCTTGTGAATGTGTAGTATGGTGAAACGCAGGTTGTACCCTACGAACCTCCGCTATCTGGTGCAGTAGTTTAGGACTGTTATTAATTGAATCTTACAAGTTCACAAGAGTTGTGATTTCAGTCACTAATCTTATTCTGCAGGTGGTTTCCTGTTGATGCAAACTTCAAAAAAATCTTCCATCTGGTCATGTTTCCCTCGTATCGGTAGTAATAGCTGTAATAATTTTGTTTGTGTATGTCAAACAAACCAACACAACCGAATATCTTGTTCAGTGTAGTGCCCTGGGTTTGTTTCAGAAAATCCAGCAGCTGATCGCACCACCTTTCAGTGAGGAGGGAGCGAAGCTGGAGCGAAAAAGAAAGGCTGCTGAACGTGAGATGTGGAGGAAGCGATGTAATCATGAAACCTGTGATGCATGTGGTGAAGGAGGAGACTTGCTCTGTTGTGATCGTTGCCCTGCAGCTTTTCATTTGCAGTGCTGGTAAGTAAACTGATTTTAGTTGTTAGTGATGTTATTGCTATGATTTCATTTGTTAGGGAAGTGTTCGAATGATTTTTTCGTTTTTAATGCTTGAGCATAAATAAATCACTCGGGTCATTTGCATGCTTTATTTAAAGTGTGCTACATCACCTAGCTCAGCTACGTCCAACCTGCGGGCCACATGTGGCCAATTCGAAGGTTTTGTGCGGCCTTTTTGCTGTAGTATAAGTAGTCTACATTCTGACAACCTGTCCGTATTTTGATAATCTTAAATTTGACATTTTTGACGCAGGTAGTCCTCAGTGGCATTTTATCACGTCTTGTACTGCGTGTGGGGAGATTTCCATGTATTCACTGACACTTTGTTGCAAAATTTTCACTAGTTATCTGATTTCTATCCTTGTTCCATTGGCACTAAACTTGCCTATGAAATCACACTTACGGAGTTGTTCAAGGTGCCAAACAGTCGTTTTCGTTGCAGTTAGGATTCGGACGCTTTCCGTACATTAGCTTAAAATAAATTTAGTTTGCCGAGATTAAAGAAAGTAATTCAATACGCGGCTCCCATGAACATGTCATTCAATGTGCAGCCCTGGTTAAGACAGCGACCTAATTTTTGGCTCAGTGAGAAATTTCGGATGGACATGGCTGACCTAGACCAAGTTTTAATGATGCTCTCAAAAGCCTTGGCTCGACCACGTGCCTGTTATTTTTTTCTTCAGCAATCCGCCGCTGGATGAAGATAAAGTACCAGACGGCGACTGGGCCTGTCACCGCTGCGCCGTCGTTAACCACGTTGAGGTGCGGTACCTGCTTCGTAAATATCCCACAGTAACGATGCGCACGATCCGTGCCAAGACCCATTTCTGCTTCGTGTATTAAGCGCTATTCAGCCACTTTTCAAATTAAACCAGCAGGATGGTGTAGAGGGATTTCTGCTTTTTTGGCGAACCGATAAGTTTTTTTGTACATGAGGCTTTCACAGAAGACTAGAAATTTTCTCTTGTGTTGATCTGCTTTAGGTTTGACGTAACAGTTGTGGTATGCTTGCCCGGAAGATGTATTGTTATTCAAAAATGTATTGTTATTCAGTCCCTTGTTTTTTCTGACAAATCCGCTTTTTGTAATTTCAACTTGATTTCAATCGTTTTTTAAATGACATTCGTGAACTTGCAGAATAGCGACAAACGTCACAAGCACACACTGACGCAGGCCGCCCTGAACTTGCTGAAACAGCACCACGAAAAATACGGCTGCCTCCCCAAGCCGCTTAACGACTCGCGCAAAAATAAAGGCTTCGCCAATTTACGAAGACCCGTTCCCGAGTACAGCGCACCAGTGTCTGCTACGGCGGCGGCGAGCCACCACGCTCCTTTGGAGAGAAGGTATTGCGCAAAGCCGCAGTTTTGATGGTGTTATGAACCAGCAGCAAGTTGCTGAGTGCACCTGTTCTTTTTTTTGCTGAGACATTTCGGTCATTTATCCGAAATAGCTTAAAAATTTACTCTCATCTTTCGTTTGCGGACGTTTTTTGACCAAATTGACTGTTTTTTGGTCATTTAATAAAAGATTCGGCCAGTGGAGTGTACCGCCTATCGGTGCTGTGGTATTGCACTGCGATTGGTTGAAAGTTGTGGTAATGCACTGCGATTGGTTGAAAGCTGTGGTATTGCACTGCGATTGGTTGAAAGTACATCTCCATGTTGTTAGCCATGCTACTCATCGATTGTCATGATTTATTCGTTGGTTTCGTTTTTGATTGGCTGATGCTGAACCCTGACTCCATGGGTGTGAATATTTTTTCTTGTCCAAAGTTCGCTTGAAAAACGGAGCGCAAGAATTTGTTGAAGATTTGCGTCTTGCAGAGCGTGGCATTTGGCAGTCTTCATACTTGTTTAGTTTTCTTAAACATACAAAGAAAAAAGTAAATTGTAAAACGTGTTTTTCTCGCCCCGAGTCGAAGAACAGTCGTTGGCCACCGCTTCTCTCAGCAGACAATTTGCTTCAAAGATGAAATAATATGTACACCAGTATTTCCCAACCTTTTCAGGCTTGCCGATCCTTACAGAAGGGAAATATAATTTGCGGCGCCCTGTATAGAACCCATAACAATTTGCTTTAAGATGTGATGACGTTTTGAAAACGGTGTTTTTAATATATTGAAAAACACATTAACTCGCGGCACCCCTTAGTATCGTAAATGGCACCCAGGACTGTTTTTTTTTGGTCATAGACTGAAACTGTTTTGAAATGACCGAAAAAAGTAAGTCATGTCGGTCAGAATGTTTGAAAATATAGGTTAGAAAACACTTTTAGGGCGAGTTTTAATACAACTGTGCGACAAATGCCCAAGATGTCTCAGAAAAAATGACCGAAATGTTTCAGTGATAAAAAAAACAGCCCTAGGGTTCCGCGGCAATCCGGTTGTCGACCACTGAAGTACACCGTTCAAACGTCAGCAATCTCTTCTCAGACTGCTTCCAACCTCGTCCAACTCCGCGTTCTCTGTTCCTGGCTCCCGACGGCGGCCAAACCAGTCAGGGCCGGCGCCAAACCCAGCCGGGGCCAAGACCGCAATCGCCGCCAGCTCCGATAATTCGCGAAAGTCTTTCGACGCTTCAGCGTCGCGCACTGAAAAAGACTGGAGGAAAAACGTCATCAAGGCTACTACTCGTGGCCAGAAAGCCATTTTAGAGGTGAAAAAGCTGTTGGCTCTTTTGACTGCTGCTGTGAACTTTTCGGTCCGGTCAGGGGCGTACCGAGAGGAGAAAAGGGGGCACACTGTCCCTGGTGTCGAAAAGCCCCAACAATGCCGCAAGTACTTTCTTCAATACCGTGCATTTGCTCCCGAAAGACCTTTAGTCTGAATATGTGGACGCCAAGCTCGTTACTTGCCCTGGGCGCCATCTAGCTCCTGTAAGCCGTTGGGTCCGATAAAGTTTTGCCCGTAGAATTACGAATGGTCGTCGTGTACAGTCTACCGCGACCCAACATCGTGCGTACCTATGCTCGCCACAGCTGGACTGCGCCTGTGCAGTGGTGCATCGTTCGCTCAGTAATTTGAAAAGCTTTAGTTTTAATGATAACGGACGTAAAGAGATTACCTGCGATGTTCATGCGAAGGCTCTTTAACGACGTGCGGCGGCACGTTACGGGAGCCTTGATAAGCTCGAGCAAGTGCAAAAGATGCTTGACGTTGGGCTTTGTGAACTTCGAACGTATAGTGAATTAGGCTGGCAGTGGAAAAACGAAATGAGATGCTTATTGGTGTGACTCATAAACCTTCACCAACCTGGGCTGAAGTTCGAAGCTGGGTTTATCTTTTTCCAGTCATGGACAGAAATTTATTGAAATGACCGAAAAAACTTAAGTCAACTCGGTCATGATGTTTGAAAAGGTAGGCTAGTGAATACTGTTATGGTGAGTTTTAAATACTGATATGGGACAAATGACCAAAATGTCTCAGTGAAAAAAGAAAGCCAGGTTCAAAGTAAGTGTAGTATGTCCCCATGATAGGTTTTGGAACCTTACACTGGTCAACTGTTCATAACGTCGACAGGCCAGGGGCAGCGCCATGTCATTTACGAGTAGTTTTGTTGTTTCTGTCGCGCGGCGTGTGAGTGTTTTGAAATAACACCATGCGAATAAAGCTTTTGCAGCTTTCATAGTTTCGCGCGTTAGTTACAGGCATGGGCCAACTATGGCCGGCGGGTCGCATACGCCCCGTTAACCTCTTCAATCCAGTCCGCTGAAGTTGTCCAAATTCTTTGAATAAAGCCAATGCAATTTTTGCTTATGTGCATCATTGTACACGAAATAACAATCTATCCATCTATTCCCGCTCTGCTGTCGAATTGTATAGAATCCACTGCGGCCCACGAGTCGAAAGTTTTACGCACCGCTCCGTTAATAACTTGCATCAACTGGTAAAACAAGACGTGAGCGACGAATATTATCATAAGGTGTTGGGTGAAGTTGAGCAGCTGAGCCTGTTTTTATTCTTATGGATAAAATTTCGACCCTATAATTTGCCAGTCAGCATTTACTACCGTTGGTTTGGCTACTGACTAAGTCGCGCTTCTTTGGATTGAACCGTTTTCGGCTATGACGTGTTTAACCTTTTCACTCAGCATGTGACAAACGTCCAGTAGCAACCTTCATGCCGTTGGCGTCGACTGGTCGAACGCTGAACGGTAGTGAGGCTTGTTTTGCACCTCTGTTCTGGCCACATGTTGCTTATATGCGGTGAATTTCCGGTCGCCGCCGTGTACTCGAATCTAACGAGTTATTTCCAAACGTTTCGTTGCTTCAATGACGCTCAGCGTGTTGTGTATTGTACGCGACGCGAACTGTGGAAAAGATATACAGGGTTCCTGCGGAGCCTGGAAAAGTATGAACAAAAATTTCCGTCATTCTCCAGTCTGGAAAAGTCTGGAAAAATTGTTTGGTCTGCTAGTTTGGGAAAAGAAAACGATTTTCTAGACTTGATCTTTTGACATGCATTTTCAT
>JGI24021J15306_10013147_pt1 | contig 10282 bp, 8 predicted proteins | sample Ectturendosymbi1_FD_15306 | JGI IMG/M metagenome (IMG submission 15306) | reverse complement strand
TTTTTCTCTTCTAATGCTAACCTCAAATGTACGTACCCCTTCAGTTAGGCAAATATACCCCTGGGAGTACATGCACCCCAGGTTGGGAACCTCTGTTTTAGTGCGTCAGTATCGTCATTTTCGACTTAGCGCTTTTCTATTCTCCCTGGTATCAGTGGGAGATGGTACCTTACAATTGGATTAGCCAAGAAGCATCCCATCAGCTAAATCCGCCTCTGGGTATACTTGAATGATTTCCGTGTAACAGATAACAGACTTGCACCAATCTTTGACGAAGTTTGTTCTAAACGGAGAGGTTCATAGAATGACATTCTTTTTGCTTTTGTGCTTAAATTGCCGCGTTGTATCGTCTTCTTGCATTGTTTCTGCTGTACAGCGAACCGCCTGATATGCTGTAGCTCGTGCGACATGAAAGGGGAGGCGAGGGGCAAAGGTGAAAATCGAGGACAATATGCAAAAAAATAGCAGTTTTAGTGGTTTGCTAAATGTTCAATTTCTTGTCTTTTAGCTTGCCCAAGTTGCAAAATATCAAGTGACGGTGCTCAGCCGGTTTGGCGTTCATATCTGTATAACTTTCTGGGTCGAGTAAAATGTGAATAAAGTTTACATATCGCAAGTTACTTTTTTCGTGGCGGTTGCTGCATACATCCAACATTGTATTTAAAAATGTGTTCCCCCTTGTGTTTTTTGCCCCCCCTGCTGCGACATCCTGGCGACGACCCTGCTCCAGCCACACAGCAAGTTGTACGACGCGGCAAAACCGGTCAGCCATTTTCACGTTTTAGGAAGGAGCCTTTAGCCCTGCAGATTTTAATCAAATAAAGAATTTGCGAAAGAATAGTTTAAGTTTACTTACTGATTCTTCCAAAAACGTTGTGACTAATTGTTGACTATAAATATCCTGTTAAATTCAGACAAAGAATGTTTTTCCTGGATTCAGCTTCTTAGAAACGTCGTTGTACAACGTGTGCGGTTGTTTAGTCCGTAAACCTCCCAGTAACATCATCTGTTTTTTAACAGTGAGTTTCTGCTAGACGCCAACTCTAGCTTTCCTATTTATTGCATGGTGCTTATTGGGGTCACCAGCAAGCAATATGGCTGAGGGAAAGAATGGAATTTTTGTCTAGATATTGTTAAGTTTTTGCAACCTAACCTTTTTTCAATTTTATCAAAACTTAACCAATTTAGGAAGACGTGTGAATGTCAGTGACTACATTTTCCGTTGGACCTTGTTTTTCCCGATGGTAATTTAAATAAAAACATTAGTTTTACAAAAAAACAACAAAACTGCTTGCAATCTTTAGTTTGGGTTCAAGATTGTTTGTCGACTGCTGGCAGCAGGTCTCAAATGCACTTGCTGCATGGTCACCAGACCATGCACATTCGCAACTGACTCAGTTTGTTCGAAAGTTGGGGACAAAGTCCACGGTTTACGACGATTTGATATGACGCAAAGTTGTGTCGTTTAGTCATAAAGCTTTTGTCTGTAATGTGCCTGTTTAATGCCCTGGGAGGGTGCTCTTTGTGCTCAAGTGCGACGCACAAACTCGCAGGTTTGCTCACAACAACATGTCAGTCTTGTGATTTAAGTTTTTTCCTTGCCTTTTGTTCACAGAAAACTTTGCCACATCTCCGCATGTTATTAGGAATGGCTGCGGGTGGCGGAACGGGAGGATGAGTACGTGGACCACACTGATTTTCAAGGGTTTCGAGGTACAAGAGATCACCACTATGTTTCTGCATGCTGACGTTTTGTTTGTGAAGTATAATATCGTCAAATTTTGCTGAGTGCCTGACTTTGTAAGCATATCCTGATGCAAACATCTCCGTGACAAATTAATGAACCGTCCATTTGCAGCAACGAAGCTTTAGGTCTGTGGTTCTTAACCTGGGTTCGACGGAGTCGTTTCAGGGGTTCGATGAAGGTCATCTGAAACATGTAACCCATTTACTTTCCGGTGTATTGGGCAAATATGGGGTTCCACAAAAGCTTGGAAAACTACGTAAGGGTTCGGCGTGTTTGTAAAGGTTAAGAACCACTGATTCAGATCATGTTACTAGGCGCAATAAAGCGTTGCACAGTTCCAAATACATATTATTTGAGCAAGAACTTGGCGCCCATAATTTAAGGATACAAAATTTTTAAGAACGGATATGATACGAGCGCCTTTAAATTTTGCTGGTTTGTAAAACTGACATTATTTGAAAATTGACGCTGGCATTATTTCAAAATTGGCACGGAGCATGTGTACCCAAGTTGAGATTTTCTGCCGTAGGTTTGCTTCATGGAGAATCCAGTATCTTTTCCAGCTAGTGGTATTGACAAAATGCGAAAAAATCTGCGATAAAATCATAGCGAATGTTGGTGCGTTTTCGCATTTCAGCCTAATCATAAATTATGCGAAACGTCAAGGGTTGAATGATCAGTCAACTATGATGTTGGCAGTACGTCTAGGTCGGTCCACGAAGCCCCACTATAAAATTTCATTCCGCTTCCTCTAACAGTGGCACAAACTTGACTCCTTGTCTTACTTGCTTCAGCAGTAAAAAGCAGTTTCAAACTAAGAGCGATTTATTTGTCTCTTTGAACATCTAACACAGCATTGTGATCGTAATTGTATTCAGTACTGGGAAGAGTTCGCTTGCGCTTGCGTCAAAAAAGCGCGCAAAATGTTTGCAATGAAAGTTTGCAAACCTTAAGGATTACGTGTTTATGCTGCATAAAAAAGTAATTTAAAGCAATGACCGACCATCAGCCAAAACACTTCCATTCTGTCATATCTGGTAAACCAGGGTTTCCCTGACAATAACAACATACAGTTCCTCTGACAATAATAACATACGGACGGCGCATTGGGGTGATCACCAATGGAATGCGGAGTGGGCTGTCAACCCCACAAGACTCTGCATTTTCAACCCCGACACCGGCACCCACCCACCGGAGCGGCCCTCCCAAGGGCCAAGAAAACTCTGGGTCCGAATTATGTTTGTACAAACGGGGTATGGCATCCTCTGCGGCCTGTGAGTGTGGCGCAGAAGAACAAACCGTCGACCATGTTGTCCTTCAATGTCCAATCCATCGACCTCCTCATGGACTGCATAGCCTGGTGGTTCTGGACGATGAGACAATCGATTGGCTGCTCAACACCTGCCCCGAGATCTAGTGCGGCCAAGCAGTGGTTAGAACAACTGGCTCAAAAGAAGAAGAACCAGGGGTGGCAAAACGTTTTGACCCGAGAGCCGAATTCGCGACTGCCTGGTCACCGGAGGGCCGGATACAGTGCGATTTACGTAATCTATGCAAGATAAGTTGTTAAAATAAATGCATTTTAGTACAATAATAACAATAAAAACACACCATTTTTCACACTTTTAAAGCGCTCGTTGCATCTAAATGCTGCTGCGGCAAACAAGTCAACAAGAGACAGGCAGCAGCTGATGCTGTTGCACTGCTGTCCACAGTCGTATACGTGGTGCTTGAAAAAAAACGTGGTGCTTGAAAAAACGTGGTTCTTAAAAAAAATGGGCCTAATGCGGCTCGCGGGCCTTAGTTTGGCCGCCCCCGTGTCGTAAACGAATAGCTTTATGTTACAATTAGCTAGCTATTCCATCTCGATGGAAGGGAAGTTTGATCGCGCGCGTTTCCTGTGAAACTTTTGTTAGACTTTGAGTGAAAACAGCGTGACTCATGCTAAGGTGGCAGTTGCTACCCGCAGAGCTTCTTTAACATGATTATTTCTGGCGAAAGGTTGATAGCGCGAACGTTAGTTTCTTGTATCAATCAAAATTTTATTTCAGTATGTTTTGCATTGAATGCAGTTTGCGACACAGATAGAGCCAGGACTACAGAAACTATTTCAAAAGCTGCACTAAGCTGGCAAAAAAAGTATGTTAATCAGCTGACCCAGCAATATCACCTTCACGAAATTTATGAAAATGCTGCAAATTTTATGACGGTTTTCGAACGTAAAGACACATTTCTTAAACCATGCCCAAACCAGTATCTTTGGGTTCCCTACACGAGTTCAACTGTAGAAGATAGTTGTGCAAACTTTGAATTCCCAACTTCGATTACCACAAAGTACGGATGGTAGATGGTGTTATGGCAAATATTACGAAGGAATAAAACTGCTTGTAATGAGTATTTGAGTAAGCGTTTATAAATCTTTGTGAGGTGCAGCAAACTTCCCTTTCATATATGAAGAGTAGACAGTTAACTTTAACAGAACTGGTGAAGTTCTGTTGTTTTATGACGCTCATTGTTTTGAACAAGCATGCAAATGACGTTGCCCAGTCCTCACGCTGCTGCAGTCTGACTGTTTTTGAACCTGAAAAGGCTGTCATCGTTAATAATGAAGTGATGCAGGACCTCAACCAGTTGATGTTTTCGGAGGGCAAAATGATTGTAACTTGTTGTTGTACTATTTTCGGGGTGGGGGCAATTGCCGGTTGGTCACCCCTTGGTTGCGGGCCTGATACTATTACCATCTGTTGTAATACGTTCAATCTTAAAAGCATTCTGGCTTAAAAGCGTCTATGCACATCTTAAATAAATACTGCGTATATCTTCGCCTATTTGAGTTACTTGCAAGTGCCAGTACTTTTCGAAAACAACATAATGCACGGGTGCATCACATACGCCACTGATTCAGCCAAAAAGACATGCTACCGTTAGTTTCAGTCGTCGACAGAGTCAGATTCTGTAAATAGGGTCGGTGATGAATTTTTTGTAAAGGTGAAGTCTTCGCTGAATATTGATATTTGAAAACCTTGTAAGACACGAGAAAGTTTCCAAGCAGGTGAAATGAATGTACTCAGAAAACATGGTACTTCTGACTCTAAAATACATTCAATCACATCAAGTTTCTCCAAAGCCCTAACTGGATATGGTCAGCATCGACAAAAAAGGCGTGCAATCGTAGCCTGGGGGACCCAGGGGCCTATGCTCTCCCAAAATTTTTAGCATATTTAGTCATTTTGTGCTTTGAGAAACGGCGTCCCAAACAAAAATACTGTTACTCGCCAAAAGTCAACATTTTTCCCCCTCAAATTCCCCCCACCAAAAAAAAATTTGGACCTGCAACGCCACAGCGTGCAAGTAGTTTCGCTCTTCAAATGGTCAAACTCTTTAAACCTTTCGAGCATAGGTGAAAGTAAAAATCTTCGAAATGCATATTTGACCTGAAAGTTGTCAATAAGGCTAGGGTTTGAACAAGCTTTTTGCTGCAGTGGGTGGCCCTCAGTTGTTTTTACTGTAAACTGGTGAAAGCGCTTGACTTTGTAGCATTGCGGGTCGCTGCGGTAGTTTGTGTTGCTAGCTATTCCAGGCATTGATGATATATTGACTTTTCCTACTTTATCGTAAGTATCAACAACAGGCAATCCCACGATGTTGAGTGAAGCGAAACTATTTGCGGTGTCGACGCCAGTTGCATAACGCTGAGATCAGAGTACAGTTTGTTAAAGTTTGTTTAATCTAATTCTTTTCAGAACGTGATTGCACCGTGTTTACAACAACACTGTCAGCTACAGCTTGCGACAGCAGGGTCGATTTCACCGGTATGCTAGTTAATATGTATGCTCGGTTAACGGACTATCAAATAATCGAGGGTGAATATGCTGAAGATCGTCATGTAAAACCTCAATACCAAAAACATGAGGAACAATGACCCTCCTCTCGTTGCCCAAATTGGTTGATCGTCTTGGCACCCATGTGAAACCGTCCAAAGATCGCAAGCAATGTGTGTTAAAGCAAGTCAAACACACAGCACTTCTTAATGAAAAATTAATTTGCAAAACATATCTGTGGCTCGCGTTGAATTGCCCAAGCGCTTTTTGCACTTTCGTGCAGGGGTTGAAGGTGGCAAAAAGTCCAGTAGCTGTTTGCGCACAGCAAGGCGCCCGACGGGGCTCTTTGTACCATTGCTGTCCGGTTGCACAATCTTTGCTGAGCACGCGGTTCTGCCTTCTTCACCCGTCCAGCTCCTTTCCTTTGTCGGAAGTGAGCAACGTATAAAACCTTGCCTCTCGCAACTCCAATTCGGAATAGCGAAAAGTGAACCCGATGAAATGGAAGTACAGGCATTTATCTTGAGCCTGTTGTTGCTGGCACTTGTGTCCCAGACCGATACCAGTAAGTTGAAAGCTGTGTAGCTTGCTTCTAATTATGATCGTTAAGGCTGGAAGATGAACACGAGAGTTTGTTCTAGTGTAAGATGACGTAGTGCAAAAGTTGCGAAGGCTTCGCTTGTACTGGCAGTTACCGTGCACCTGAATGTTTTCATATCACCTTTCAAAATTCAAGGCAGCTAAAGCATTGTACAATTGGCAACTCTTGTGGAAAAGGTTAATTTTCCGAATGTGTTTGATGCTAGAAGTCTGGTGTAAAGTTTTTTTGCCAGATGTATTTCTAACCGGATGATTGAACACACAGCCACTCCAGCGCCATTTGCAGAAGAATAGCCAAATGTGCGGTGCTCTTTCGTTGCATGCGTGACTGAAACAATTGCACCATTAGTGAAAATAATTTTCGATTAGATATTTTGCACGTTGCTTTGGAGGTCTTTTTTCACAACATTTAGTAAATGATTTAGGCAACATTGCTCGCACTTGTCGAAAAAACGATTTACTCGGCGCAAGTCCATGTACAGTTCAAGTGTAAGAATGCGTTCGCGTTGCGAACGTACTTTTTTCAGTTGATTCTTGATCATCAGGCTGGGGATCGGTTTTGTTTTGGACTGGATCATGTGCTGCATTCACCCTGCCTAGCTCAAAATGCTGCACGCGGCCGCTGTTTTCAGCATACATCAAAGCAATGCCTGAAACTTCCACAATCATAAGTTTAGGTTGTTCGAATAATATCAGTAATAAACATTGGGAAAACAGTATAAACAGGCGTGAACTTGCTGTGCTGCAGATTTGGGATGTTTTCGGCTTACTGGAAACCTTTGCATGCTTTTGGAAACAGCGATTTTGAAGAAATCACGAAACTTCATGGAAAACGTTTATTAGAATTGTTTTTTATTGATTTCTTTCGGTGAGCAAACCCTCAGGCGCTGACGTTAGCCACGTGATTCCTTTGTTTTCGTCGTTCAGCTGGTCGCAGTCGAGCGTCTCTGTCGGTTTAGTCCGTGAATCTGCTTCTTGGTTATTGCAGGCGCTGATTGCTTTCACATCTGCGGTTAATTTGTTGTTAACCAGCGTGAGTACTTACTTGACAATGGCTTTACCACGCGGCAGCTGTAGGAAAAAATTAACACCGCGCTGCTAATTGCCATCCAGGCTCGTTTGTGTTTGTCTTCAACGATTTCCCGTTTTGAAGCATACCAGAGTGATCTTACGGCGTTTCTTAGGTTAGGACTGGTTTTAAGTTATACGTTAGTTTAACAGACGTCATAAAGCCGTTGCCGAGAAACGGCAGAAAAGTCTGCAGCCTTCGCTTAAATCGTGATAAATTGTTGACAAAATTAGACGCAAAAGCTTCATAGACGCCGAAACAGAAAGGTTGCTGGTCTGTTTCAGACAAAGAGATAACCATTTATCTCTTTTCGCAAGCATTTTGTTTGTAAGCAGTTTTAAGTTAGTCATTCAGCTGCCAACTGAAACATTCCATAAAATATTTGCGTCAGTGTTCATAGACGGCCGGTCAAACCAATGTGCGAGTAGTGTGTATGCTAAATGCCTTGTTATTTTGAAAGCACTGTTTATTGCGCAACATATGGTCTTAAAATCGATGCTGTGTGCGCGTTGCCCATTCCGGCGTGTACCTGCGTCACAGTTGGAAAGTGTTTTGCACTGCGTTGGTGAACTGTACGTTCTCATATGTGCGGCATTGCGTCACAAACAACAGCTAGTCTCAGAGCAAGCAAAGGACAATCACCATCCGCATCGTCTTAACCGTCCGAGTTCAGCGTTCGTTTGCGGGAGAAAATTTAAAGCTCGCATATAGGTGGACTTTGATCGCACCAGGCGCTTGCCATGAAAAAGCTTTTAGACTTGTTTTGAGTTGACGTGGCTGTTCCGCTGTGGTTTTACCCTCCCGGTACAGCGAGTTTCTTTGTTCAGAACTTCAGACTGCCATTTGCCAATAGTGTCGAAATTGCTAATTATCTGGAGTAATCTTTGTTCACACTGCCAACAGTGTCGAAATTGTTAATTGACTGGAGTAATTTGGGGGAAACAGTTTATCTTCATCAAAGATATCACTCACCGGTGTTTTTAATTGTTGTTTACAGGGTCCTTGGACTCAGATGTCAAATGTGCGACAAGTTGTGCAGGTAAGATCAACCACATAGCTTATCCGTTTCAGTTAGCGTGCACCTGTTGCCATTTTGTTGCGTGAATGTCAATTGTCCTATTAGTAAATGAACATCATCACGGTCATTATCACTACGTTTTCCAAATTCATGGACATTTTGCACTAACCGCTGAGTCTTGGGGCAAACACAATGATTCTAAATGCCAACCTTCGATCCACTGCGCTACTTGTAACGGCTTTCACGTTCAATTTTAAGTGATTCAAGCATGAAACAGATTTTATTGAAGGCCATATTTGTAGATTATTACCAAGGGTAAATTATTTGAGTCCTAAGCAGTTTAAAAGGATTTTACGATGAAGTTTGCAAGCTGCTGTAAATCAAAGAATGTCGTTAATATTGATTGCTGCTTTGAAAATAATCTGTAGAAACCGGGCTTAGCCAAGGCATCACCCACCAAATGCGCTATGAAGCCAATTTCACCAGCTCCTTCTTTGAGCCCACTGTGGAAGAAGAGCAAAACAACGATCCGGAAATATCAATCCGAGCGTCAGTAAACGTGTCATATCTAACACCATGCGAGCTAGTCTTGCAGGTACCGCTGTTGGACATGCTGTGTTTTAACAGATTGTATAGACGTTCCGCTTTTTTGTTTTTGATTCACGTTCTTTACGTCTGGAGAGAATGTTTGCCAAATGCTGTGATAATTTCATACCCTTTTTTTTAAAGAGCAAAAAATTTTCTTGCATATATTTTTCAAGTGGTAGATAGGTCACATACCGTAGTCGAGCATAGTGCAATAATTTCATAAATCGCGTAGTTGCGTAAGAGATGCTCTATTGACCCAATCCTCAACGAAATGTCGTCGGATTTTCCTTTAAAGGTGACGTCGGCGTAACATATCTATGTTTAATGGAAAAGCATTAACACCTGTGGAAAACGAAAAGTTACGTCCTTTGCGCTTATAACAGATCGCAAGTGATCTTTTCGTGCAGATCACGGACGCTTCGATTACCAGCCCGGACAGGATCATAGACGCCCAGGAATGGTCACAAAGCTTGCAGCGCAATCCGCTGCATTTCAGCTATCAGGGTACCAGAATCGCCGACGTATGCGCCTCCAACGACGACCCTGTCTGGGTGCTGAACATCAAGAGAGGCATCATGTCAATGTTAATCTTCAGCCCGGATGCGGTCAATCTAGAAATACCTGCTAGTTCATATAAAGAGGTGAGACCAGCAAATAGTAGTATTTTTCCAGTTTTATCTGTTGCAATGTTTTGCCCGCGGTAATGTGGCATTATGTGCTTTAATAGCTGGTAGAATTTTCAAAGTTTAAAAGTGTAAATCAATTGTTTGTCATCTAGTACAGTGGTTCTCAACCGCCGGTCCGCGTAGATTTTTTGCCGGTCCGCAAAACAACCTAGGTTTTTTTGACTTACCTTCAAATAACGGAAAATGTTTAACATTTATGCTGAATTCGGTAAAATCGTGGACAACGACATATGGTTTGTGACTGAATAAAGTGGATACTCCCACGTAAAACAAAACTCTTGTGCAGTTTCATAACTATTTTGTACTTGAGAAAGTACAATCGCAGGCTTTTTGAGGTTTAGCTTAGGTGATCGCTAGGAAATTTTGCGAAACGATTATCTGAAAGTTTTATCATAAACCTGTGGTAAGGCACTCGCAGCAGTTGAATTAGCCTATATATATTGCGGAAAATTGAAATAGTAGTCAACAAAGCAACAGATAATTTTGCAGTTTTTTGAAAAGGACAAATGTCACTTTTCAGAAAGGGACAACTCTCAAAGTAAGCATGAACCAAGTACCAGTACTTCAAATTTACAACAAACTGCAAAAAGAGTATGTGCAGATATGTTGACAGAAGCAGGAGAAAGCTTAAAACGAAAAGGAGAAATGCCAGTCAGTATGATAAAAAACACTTGCAACTTAGCTTTACTGTAGCTCCATGTAGTAAACAAATGCCGCGACCCTTATGTTTTGTATGTTCCCAAATTTATCAAA
>JGI24021J15306_10013146_pt1 | contig 10283 bp, 8 predicted proteins | sample Ectturendosymbi1_FD_15306 | JGI IMG/M metagenome (IMG submission 15306) | reverse complement strand
TTTCAATAAATGTAATCATCATTGTGGTATCATTTAAAATCCTGGATTTGTGCCCAATCGCTTTGTTTCAACAATTGTGAAACACCCTGTATTGTGTGAACAAATTTCTCCAAAAGTTTGGTTTGCAAACGTGAATACGACGTTATATTGTGACGTCAAAAAAGCGTATATCCAGCAACAATGACCACCATACGCCACTGCTCAACGCTAAAATTTGGTAGGGGGGCATACAATCAAGCAGTCGCCCCGGGCATCACCAGACCTCTGCACGCCACTGGTGAAGTCGTATCGCAGTCGACATCTTACAACGTTATTTACCCATCGTCGGAAGTTAGTTGTCCCTGCGTCCTACAGTGACTTTTGTTCAGGGATAACTAGTAGATATTCTGGGTAAAACATTCAATACAAGCACCACCTAAAAAAGCAATGCACAGTTATGTCTTTACAACTCCCCGGCCATATTTCTTTCGAGTAATATAACAGGTCAAATCGCAGTTTCCGAACGAGGTCCGCGGCAGAGAGACCGGCAGCCCAATTTTTGCTCGAAGCGAATCCTTCGGTTATTCTGATCTTCGAACACGTTTATTGCCTGTCGCCAAGGCCGGCTTCAAGCCGTTGCGGCTGCATTGCGCCCCACGCCTCAGGGCCTCGGCGCCATGGTGGTTGATCAGGTTGTTTGTTTTTGCCAGATGCTCCTTGATCACGAGAATTGTAGAATGGCTTATAAATCTCACTGTTAGCAAATAATTATCTCGTCTGAATGAACGATGGATTTTCTGTAATTGCTATCGAACGTTATCCAACGTGCTCAATTCTCATGGTAGGGAATTATATCTGCGCTTCCACCACGCCCCATTCTTTATGGATGGAATTTGGTTGTTCCTCGTGCCAGTTGAGACTGAGGTAGACATACAGCTTGCCCAAACAATGTGTGGAGTGATAGGTGTAGGAGCAGGCAAATTTTGGGGTGCGAAGGATTTTTGCCCGAATTTCCCTAAACTTTCCCGAAAAGTTTTTATGCGCCTTTTGCCAACAAATTTTCTCCCACAAAGAACATGAAGACCTGTTTTTGGTGTGACCTCCAAAAAAGGTCTTAATTGTGTTTTTGTGCAAACGTTGTGCGCGATTTTATGAAGTCAAACAACGTTGGGCGCCATTTTCGCCCGAATTGTTTAGGATTTAGCCCAGATTTTCATAGGTTTTGCCAAAATTTTTAGGGACTTTGGCCAATTTTCGACAAATCAAAACTTTTGGGGGTGCGCTTGCAACCCCGCCTCCTACACCACTATTAGTGATTCAACTCGCAATGAACGGGTCAAGACGAATGTCTGTCATATCAATTTTGATGGAAGTTCTGCTAATGTAACATTGTTCAGTTCGCGAAAGATTTCTTCTGTTTTGGTTCCAGGTAATCTGCATTTTAACAAAGGCTTGTAGTTTTGCTTCATGGAAGGCTTTGACACAGACTAGATTTTTTACTATTTTGTCAAAATAAAATTAATTGTACCACTTCGAAATCAATGACAAAAGATGAGAGCAGGCCCGTAACCGGGGGGAGAATCCACCCCCTAGAAAATCTTTCGCCCCTCATGGTGTCCCAAGATGGTTACGGGCCAGGATGAGAGGATGGAGGACAAAAATCTTATGCAAACCAGGGAATTTTGTGGTGTTCCCACTTAAATTTGCCCCCTTTGTCCACAAATTTGTTCGGCGTTATTTGTCGATCGTGCAATTACAGTAGTTTATCATTTGCCGCCTCACCAAACTTGTATTGTGATTTGCCTCTTTGCGAACGTAAATAGGTAGAAAAACCACCACTTCAAAGTCCATGCAGGGTCATAAACGTGTAAGACATCTAAAGCTGCTCTGCAGCTTAACTAGGCAAGGTAAAAATTGTGAATGTCATCCAGCACACTCGTTTTAGTTTATCATTATAGTGGGGTCGGCTATATGCTTCTATTACATCGATCAACCATGCGTATTATACAGGGTGTTTAAAAAACACGAAGTCTGGGACCATCCTTCTCGTCCATTTAACAGTACCAACTCGATTCGTTCTTCTTTGGACAGAGCCATCATCATTTAAATAAATAAACCTATGGGGAGGAAAAAACTAGACATACAAAATAGATAGTGAAAATCCCTGTGTAGCCAGGCTCTCTAGACTTCCTGTATATTACGTTTGATTAATGTTTCTACAACTGTGACGTAGTTGAAGAATCTTTGTACACTGGTTTGCATTCCTGGTCCGTGCATAATGAAGCATAACGACCAGTGAGTAATTATATATAAACTTGGCTTTTGCGGAACTTTGGGCGGATGCATGGGTTGCTCTCTTGTAAAGTCTGCTTTTTTCGTGCATTGCGTCATAAAGGGGATAGTTGATCGCGCGCCCAGACGTTACCTTTTTGCAAAAACGCGTCTGCGATTGTGATTCCTGAAAACGAGATAAACAATCAGTTCATGTTAACAGTTTTCTCCAATTCAGTTGTTCTTCGAACGAAAGTGTCGTTCGACAAGAGCGAAGTAATTGCATTAAAGTTCAATTCGCTTGTCAGTTCGGTTTGATTGGCGCAACTTTGCACTTGCGCTCGCCGCTCCATTGCAGAGGTTTCTTCGCATCTTTCCGCTTGATCGCGTATGATGGCGGTACACTGTCTGATGTTCACCACAGCGGCATGGTATTGGTCATAAACATGACTGTAGCTGGAGGACACATGAGCTATGCCCACTCCCCATACAAGAAACTGTTGTGTTATCATTTAACATACACACAGATCAACTCCAATAATTTGCCGTCTCTTTTGATTTTCATATAAATATTTTGCTAAAAATATCCATTGAAAAGGTCATAGGACGATTGACTGAACACGATGTCTTAATAACACCACTGCTCAGACGGGGCCTGCGCGTAGGTCTTGCATAGGGCCCCGCACCTGCTGGGGCCGGCCCTGCTTGTCGGAGAACGATTCCATTCCATGCTTGTCAACTATTGCGCCCATGAAAAGCAGCTGACGTTAAGTGCTTGTTTTACTCAGCTAGCCTGTATCCCAACCACAAAAAATTGCTTCGTGCAGCAACTGCCTTATCTTTTTAATTCTTGTTGCCGAGTAATGTGAGCACATGATACCTGATGGGATCTTACGCATGCAGAAATACATTGCGAGCAGACAAACGCGCATTGTGCTTTCTAGAACGGCGTGCGAGTCTATTTTATATGTGGCAGTCCGGTTACAAGTTGCCACACAACCTGTTAACTGAAAAAACTCATATTAAGTCCTTAAAACGCACCGTCTCATACTTCGAGAATCGCGATCTTGTTTTCTAAAAAACGCTGCACAATTCGCAAACATTCGAACAACGTTCGAGATACGCAACGCGTTGATATCGATTATCACCGCAACGTGTTACAATCAACGCAACGTGAGATAGAGGATTCGCAACGTTCGAACAAGGCGTGCAGAAAAATTAGCCTTTATTTGTTTTTTGTTTCCACCATGTTGTGTGCATGCATGTCGTAGGAAAAAACATCGCTTCTCCGTCAGAAAGTGACGTTGTCACCGGCAAAGCACAATCTTCTATCTCAAGTTTTATTTCCGGCTACGCCCTGATTGCCACGACAGCCAAACAGCGTTTGTAATGATGCAATACCTCAGCACAAGTTTGCTTGCCGCTTCACTCGTGGTGCAGATAAACAAGATTTGTTAACTTCCGTTGAAGCCCGCTTTGAGCAAATAGTGCACTCCACCGAACAATCCTACATATGACTCACATAGGCGTAGCCAGGGGGGGGCCAAAGGGGCCATGGCCCTACCCAAATTTTCGGAAAACATAGTCATTTTGTGCTTTGAGAGGTGTTTTTCCAAACAACATAGTGTTATTCGCCTAAAATTGAACATTTCGGCCCCCCTCAAATTTTTGGGCTGGCCGCAGCCTGCCTGAACGTTTTAACCGGCCAAATTGCTAATCGACTGCTTGTGATAGGCGAAGGGGCGTTATAGACCCACAGTTGACTTCGAATTGCTACGTGCGCGTGGTGAAACACGTTGCTGCACCACGAGTGCGCCAAAGAATGACAAGAAACAGACAAAGACACGCATTTCAGAAAACGCTTACTGAATAAGAAGTTCATCTTCAATACCATAGGCATACTGGGATTTTTCGATTGTAATGCCCTTTGAAAAGCATGTTCTGATATCCAGATTTTCTTTCGATACTGCATGACGGCATTGGACGCAGTTGTCGCCACGCAGTGGATACAGTTTTCGTGCATTGAGAAATTCACAAGCCCGGAATGATACTCCAGGAGATGAGCGTTTCGTAGCTCTCTCCGCTACGATGAGGAACCGCGCACTCACCCACAGAGAGGCGTGGATCTGATAGTGCCTTCAGTATATGTCGGTCCGTACGTTATTTTCATCCAGACAATAGCTGTTTACAATGTAAATGTCCTGAACAGGCCGATCCTGCTGGTTCGTTTCCACCATGCCAATATTTTTGATGACCTTCAGTCCCTTGCTAATACGCCCGAAAATGGTGTGTTTACCTGAAAACGATCGCGGTACATTTCAAGGTCCGGTGTTTTGATTGCACGTATGAACTAGCAACTTATAATGTTCACACGTGACTGCCTCGATATCACCGGATTTGAAAACGGTTCAAGCAGGCGTATATTTTTATAGGTCAAGTTCCAGCGCGCGGTTGTACTGCGAAGTCTTCTTAACAAACGTGCGAAATACCGCAAACTGAACGCAATGCAACTTCTAATTCCCATTTTAACATCAGATAGTTCGCTTTTCTTCATAAAAATAAAGTGACTTAACAGACGAGAGTATGGCTTGTGACGAGCCGCGTCGAAATTTCAAAGAAAAATCTTAACTAGACCAGTTTCTTCTGTTACATTGGAGTATGACGACTTTGTCAGTGTCATTGCTGATAACCAGGCCTGCAACCAGCTTGGGACACCAGGAGGAGAGAAGCTCCCCTAGTTATGTGCCTGCCGATAACATACTACTACAAGGCATTTCAGGTCAGTCAGATGACTAATTATAACTTCAAGGGTCTTGTTAACAATGGTTTTGGTCACAACCTAAAACAATATGCTTTATGATGATATTTACTTTAGCAAAATGAACCAATACAGTATCTAAAAGTGACATGGTTGAAAAGAACTAATTCAAATAATTACCATCTAGCCATTGTGTGGGTGCTGTTGTAATAAAAAATTGGCTCCCATTAGTATTGGGGCCAGAGTTGGCCATTGATAAGATCCCTGCTCCAGCGTGTTTCAAGTCCTTGTGAATTTCATCAGCAAACTGGGGTCCATAAATCGAAGCACCACCTCTACCTGGAAAACATTGCATATTCTAAAAACAGCTTAGATGCATTCATTGAAATGCAGCCTTTACCCGCGTGTGTATCACAAGTTGTATAAGGCACAAAAGGGGTTGATAAACATATTACTGCAACTTTTTGACTTTACTGCAGAGGTCTCAACTCAAATTGCTCCAAGGGCCAAATGTGGACTTACAAAGTAACCCAAGGGCTGCATTATGACACTGACGTAACAATGGTGGTACCTGAACATTACTAGAAACAGGTTTTATATCTTATTTCCGAAAGGTATTGTGAGTTATAGGGACACCAATCTCTAGCTGTCTCTACGTTTGTTTAAAAGGAACTTGTTGACTAGCACTTTTAAGCACCAGTGAATAAACTAAGTAACTTAAATGCTAATTATTTGAAGCTTCTCAAGAAACATCATGGGCTGCACAAAATGCCCTCATGGGCCACATGCGGCCTGTGTGTTTGAGACCCCTGCTGCATACTAGCTGGTGCAACACAGATGAACTTGTTTTGCTGTATTATTATCTGTGCTTAACACATGCACACAATGGTTGGAAAAGAAAATAAGACATGCAATACAATTTGAGATGATGCATCAAAGAACATTTATATACCTGTTCCACTTGGATCACCTCCTTGAATCATGAAATCTTGAATGATTCTATGAAACTTAGTTTTGTTGTAATATCCCCTTCTGCACAGTTCAGAAAAATTAGCACAAGTTTTTGGAGCATGGTTCCAGTAGAGTTCTACTTCCACAGAGCCCATTCTACAAATGACCAAAATTATGCAACTGTCAAAAACTTTCAGACTACATGTACTGGACTTTTGCAACATATTGGTTTCATAGTCTGGATGTACTGCTAAAACAATTTTTTAAAGAGAAATATCCTGGTAGCAACTCTTAAAAAAAACTCACCAAAAAGATTGAGCAGTGCACCAAGCTTACACCAAAACATATGCACATGAATGGGCTGAAAAAGGTTACAATTCAATTTTACTGCTTCAGGCAGTGACAATGTCAAAGATTCCTTTTGTGTATGACTCAAAATTGCAAGGGGAGCTCTCACCTAGCCACACAAACAAAAGAGCAAACCAATACGAAGCACAAAACTCAACCACAGCAGCTGTGCACTTTCTATAGAAAGAAATCCTTTACCAGAAGAGTCAGACACTAAGACCTTACAAAGTATGCATTTCGCCTAAGAAGTAGGCATCATCAGCTCTTATTCAAATAGAAATAGCTGCTGTAAATATTTCCTGCACATCTCAAGTTGTAATATATTAAATGCATATACTAACAACATACTGTCCCTGCCATAGTGACCTGTCAATCAGGGATGTTCCAGATTTTTTTGAATAGGGGAAAACAATCTGAAAAAATTGATAATAGCTTTCTTCAATTCATGGCTTATCCAAACCATGTATCATAGGCCAACAACTTGGAGAAGATAGAAAGAAAAAACAAAATGCACATGCCCAGACCACTCGTTGGTGACCTTCAGAAGTTAGTGTGCCAGTTTACAAATTACGTCAAATATTAATGACTTCATGTGCCAAATATACGTTTATTGTGTAGCATTTATATTATCTGATTTGAATAGTAATCAAACAAGGGGTTATTGGATTTTCAATGTATCCTCAATGTACATTAAGTGAAGTGTGTAAATTATTGTATGCATTGCATTTACCATGCCTTCAGTTGAAAGTATGCTCATTATGGAATATTTCCACTGGCCTACTGCAGTGGCTGAATCATACATAATTTCAAGTTAGCAATGGCAATGGTACCTAATATTAAATGCAGTCACTTTTTAATTAGATCCCTGTCCCTGCTTCTTGCTTAGCTCCAAAATGTTGGTGAAAATAATTCTATACTTTGAGCCAAACACCTGCTTTACAATGGTTAGTAAATCAGCTGCGATGGAACTAAGATTAAACTTCATGTGTAAATCTGTTCATTTGAAAAAGTAGATCCAAATGCTGACACCATAGCTATTGACACCTTCAAACAGCTAAAATTCTGGGTTGATTCCCATCATGCTAAAGTGGAAGCCTAACGCCTACTTTTCAATTGTTGCCAATGACCTTAAATTAACTGCTGAGCATGGTCAGACTCTGAAATAGATAGCCTCAAACTTAGTGTTTAATCTACAGACCTCAGTTCTACCAAAGAACACCATAGTAGTAATGTAGAGGTTATCATATGCATAATTTTCATTCAGTCCTACCTAAAGAAACTGTATGCTTTAAAAGGTGAATCACATTTATTGAAGCAGATTTATGTAGCTACAGGAATCAATTCGGTGCATTTCTATTTGAGTGTCAAACCATTAGGCATGTCATGAATGATCACCTTTCATACTACTTGTGGCATATGCGCCAGGAGTTGCCAACCACGCCCTGCTGTATTATGATGAAATCCTTTAGTTCTAGTTCACAAAACCCTCTAAAATATTGATATCTATTTGTCAAATTACGATTGAAATCAAAGTTCAAATACTGTGGAGTATGGTAGTATTGTTGCTATAAACAAGATTGTTTCACTATTCAAAGCAGGAGCCATGGATGCAGTGGTGCCATTCGCAGATATATAGTGATTTTTTCTTTTCTAAGAACATAGCAGATAATTTTTCCAAAGTGAAATAAGTGTTTACATGATATTATTTTTGGTGTCCAGTACTTGAATTCATCTAAGTATATCTTTATAAGTACAGTATCGTATGCCAATGTAAAATATGAACACAATGTTTATTGTACTATTGTGTACTCTTGTGATGCTGATATGTGGATGTGTGCAGTCAGAATCATCGCAAAATCACAAAGTTATGAAAGCAGTGCATTTCAGGCTAATTCCTCGCAGGCTTAACACCCACAACTGAAGGTTTTTATTCTCTACAACTTTGAAAAGCAAATCCTGCAAACACAGCTTTCGAGAATGTTGTATTGCACTGAAGCTAGAGTTAAATAAATCATTTTTTAATGATAGATCTAGTGCACTACTGTATTGTTGCAACAAGCTTGGTAACTGACAGCCACTGTTAGTGCGTTGGACAGCAGTTCCATACTATAATATTTGGGCGAGTAGGTGACTTGTCCACTGGGCTTTCAACCGCTTTGTAATTCATTGGAGTTAGTCGGTTTTTGGCTCTGTTGATAGAAGCTTCTTAGTTCTTGGGCTATAGTGTGCTTGTTACTGTACGTCTGCGCTATTTCTCTGATCTTGCCTTAGTCTTTTTCGTGATTTTGCCTCTAAGCTTTTGCTTACAAATTTGCCAGACTGAAGATGCATAACTGACACGAAATTAATTTCCTTGCAAAATAAATTGCGTGGTGTCTTGATGCTGAAATGTGTATCAACACAGCATAAACACACTTGTCAAGTTTTATAGAGTAAACAGCAACAAACGAAAATTCAGGAGAAATAAGCGAGATTTGGATACCCTTAGTAGTCTCCCTTAACAATTATACCTTACAACCAAACTAAAAAATGTTAGCAATCATCAGCTGTACTATATTACTGCCCATAAAAAATCAAAAACAATGACGTTAATGCTATACAAGATGTACCACACCAGCTTACTATCTAATAATGAATGTGGTAGTTTGTCACTTTAGAACTGTACTAATTAAATTAAGTTATGAAGTAACTATTTATTCAAAACACTTACGAGGTTTGCAAAATAACATGTGGAGGTCTCCATGATGAAGGGGGTATTCCAGACATTTCAATTCAAATCACCTCAGATTTCATTCAATTTCATGTACTATGATCACTTCACAAAAAAAATTAAAAATACACCAGTTGAGTATAAATATGAAGGCTTAAGCTATACCATACCAACATGTCAGACGAAACAACTTGTAAAACACAGGGGCAATAACTCGATAACCTTCCGGTTTTGTTTATGCCCTAGCATTTTTGCAGCTGCATTGATTGATTTCTTTTTAGTGTTTAAATTCCCGATTATCACCAAATAAACTCAACAAACAATGCAAACTACATATAGTATGGACAGAAAAATTGTGTCCCCTCTCCAGTGGCGTACCCAGAAAATTTTCATGGGGGGTTTCTATCAGGGGCATATGGTGGTCACTTGTATTTGGTGTTCGCTGTTTGTGACGTCACAATCTGACATAACATTCATTCTTGTTTCCAAACCAACGTTTTGGCGAAGTTTCTTGACATAAATATGCACATTCTTCTACACGCACACCTCCTAATTTATGTGTCATGGCACTGAATATCAACTACCAGCTCTCCAGGCTAACATAACGGAGGAAAATAAACTCAACGCTACGACACAGCAGTTCACATCAGCAAAAATATCAGCCTGCGCGTTAACACATGGGAGTGAAACACGCTCACTCATCACTGCGTCAGATCAGGGTTGCCAGACATCTTTTGAGAAAAAAAGCCAAACCATGTCAAAAAAAAGCCAAACGGGGTTAAAAAAAGCCGAATTGTTAAAAACCATGAAATTTTTGCCTTTTCCATGTGTTACCATGCTTTCTCCACGGTGGTCAACAAAGCGAATAGCACTGTGACAGATTATGCTCACGGCAATCTGAAATTCATCCACTTTCAGTGCATCACTGTTGCTTCTTGAAGTCTTAACACTTTAAAGGCAGTGCTATTCGCTTTGTTGTCGCACACGCTTCAATGGCTCCCAATAACGGACACCTCCTTGAGGAGCTGGGAGGATGGATAACGTGCGTCGCATGGAAAAAGCAACAAGAAGAACAGAAGAGATAAAGAAGACAAAGGCTCAACGTACCGAAGCCCAATCAAGCATGATACGCACATCATCAGACCTTGGTGGACTCTTGATATCAATTTGCAAGATAGTTCAAAGAGAAGAGAGTGGGCAATCCAAAGACTTCGAGGAAGGAAAGTGATGTAGCAGTCACGCTAGCGCGACTGCTACATGTGAGCA
>JGI24021J15306_10013145_pt1 | contig 10285 bp, 6 predicted proteins | sample Ectturendosymbi1_FD_15306 | JGI IMG/M metagenome (IMG submission 15306) | reverse complement strand
CACTTTCTATTGTTTCCGCTGTCTGAGTGCTTTCCGCCGGGGAATCACCCTTGGACTCAGTCGATTTTTCTCGCATGTAATGGCCTAGCGCCATTACAAAAGAAACAGATAAATATGCTTGTACAAAATCACAAAACAAACTTAAAAAGCACTCAAAAGCAAAAACTAATGGAATTAAAAAAACAAAATGTCGTCAAAAATCTTCCGTAATTAAACAACAAATGGGAGAAGTTAAAAATTTGAAAAGATAAATGTCAAGAATTATTAGTTTTCATTGTTCCAGACCCTTGGATGAGGTGGGACTTGGAAGGGTTCATCTCTTAAGCGCAACTTTGGAAAAAGTATGAGGCAACAAACTTCATTACGCTTTAACCATGCAATTTGCAATTAATGTCCCATGAAGGGCTCAAGCTGGCACACGCACTTAGTTGCCTTTGTGTAGGGCCATTTTCGAAAAAATACGTCGCTTCGCGCTCGCTCGGCTGCTTTTGGCAGCATTTGTGGAACAACCTCGGCTTTCCGGCGTTCACGCGATCGTCGCCCGAAGAATGCCTGCTGGTTTGCGAGCGCGAGGAATACCCGGTAGCGAACTTCGACAGCAGCAACCACCGGTGCTTCTGCGGAAGAATGACCGAAAGGTAAGGCGAGGTTGTGTTTGTCTGGTTGCTGTCGGTCGCGGCAAAATTTCTCCTCGGAACGATTTGATTTGTGGACACCACGATAATTAGACGGTGAAGTGCTTAGTCGAGTTACTTGTCCGAAGTTTAGCAACAACACCCCGATAGAACGGCACGAGCACGGTACATGCTTATTCGCTCGCGTAATGATCTTGAACACGATTTTAAGTTCCATGAGCTTCGGCAAAGCAGCCTTTGAACACGCTCAGCCGGCCGCAAAACGAGATTCGGACGACCTATCATTCAATTCAATTCTGTTTCGATATTGTCCAGAGTTGATCTGAAAAACTGTAATGAAAAATGTATAGTTGCAATTTTTCGCATTGCCTTATTTTCGTATTTCCATGAGCGAACATAAAAAACAATATTGTCTTGTTGCTTACTTAGCAGCGTAAAAGCAAACGCTACTTTAGAGGAAAATTTAGCAGCTTGAAAGCAAACGCTACTTTAGAGGAAAATTTAGCAGCGTGAAAGCAAACGTTGCTTTAGAGGGAAATTTAGCAGCGTGAAAGCAAACGCTACTTTAGAGGAAAATTAAATACGTTTTTTCCCTGTTTTCGTCAAGTTCGAATCAGTTTAAAGCATCTTCGGTCTGTACTCAATTATCAACCGCCTTAGAGCAACAGTTAAGGTTTACGCACAAACAAATGAGCCAATCATCCGTTGAGCCAATCACCAAACAAATGGGCCAATCACCAATCACGCACAAACAAATGAGCCAATCAAAGATGCTTATCCTTTTCGCAGCTTCGACCACGCACACAAGGTGCGCAGTTGCCTTGCGAAAAATAGCGTTGAGGTCTTTCGCACCACCGCCCAGGACAGTCGTTGCGAAGAAGTCCACCTTCTGCCTCCACGCGCATCGAATCGGACTCTCCTCGCCGCTCATCCGGGATCAGGTGGCATCCGGCTCCGATTCCTGCTCGAGCGCGCTACCGGCTACTATACCGGCAGTTCGCGACACGACCAAAAGCTCTTTCGGTCCGGTAAGCATTCCACAGATTTTTGGTTCTGTGACAACGCGAAAAACGTTTTTTTCAGTGTCCCGACCCCACCTGTCTGGTTAGCCATTGTGGCATGAGTTACCTGTACGTTTTGCAGAAAACTTGGGGGGAGACCTTGCTGGTCAATAATTGATTTAAAGAAGCAACAAGCACAACGCTGCTCGTTCAATTTTCAAAGGTTAAGCTCTTTAGTGCCAATAGGTTGTGACAAAAACTTTTGAATGGTGGCAAGTTAAGTTCCTCTAAAATAGGCTGCTTTAAAAAAGATTACAAACACTGAACGCGTTATTATGTGAAGTGAAAGCAAGTAAGTGAACTTGTATTTTTTCTCGTTTTCATATCACATTTGTTGTCAGTTAGTTCTACTGAAAAGCTAAGTGCGATTTTGATATTTTTTATTGGTGCACTTGGTTTAGTTTGACCGTGAACTTTTTTCAACGATGCCNGACCAACATCAACATGGAGTATTGGTGCACAAGAAATACGACAGCCTGTTTTTTACTCATAAAGCCGAGAGGAGGCGTTACTACGTAGCAGAGGTAGCCACGGATCCGGAGTGCCATGGCGACTCCGGCAGAATTCTGTTTTTTTTCGGATCCGGAGTCACATTTTAGTTTCGGCAGTAGCAGGATTCTTGCGCGGTCTATGTAAATGTCGCTAATTGATGACAAGCATTCCTAAATTTCGGTTTAATCGATGGTTTCCGGAATTTGAACAGGAGTCAGATTCTCAAATTTGGAAAAATTTCGGAGCCGGATACTTATTCAAAAATTTTAGAAATGAAGCGAAGTCTGAAAACGTGACTCCGGGCCTTTCTGGTATATAGTGACGGTATTGAAAAAATAAAGACTGAAAAAACGCGCTAGCGACTATATAAGTGGCGCATAATTGATATTAATAGCAATACAGGGCCTCTGAGATAAATTTTACCATGGAGGTACGAAGACCGATACCGGACCCCTCTAGCTTCTGGGGCCCTTGTCGAAATTGTATAGCTTGTTTCTATAGTATTCAGAATATAGATTAAAGCGCTACCATGGCAAAATTTAGAAATAGATTTATCGTTTTATCTGCAACTGGCTTGCACTAGCAATTTTTGCTTGATTACAGAAAAACTTAGCGAGTGTACTTTCATCCTCCCGGGCTCCAGAGGTGTGATGTACCTCTTGTAACCTCCTCTCGTAGGCCTTGATGGCAAAATAATTGCGAAATACAAAAAAATATTAAAGTGAAGGCATGCCGACCATATCAGACACTTAAAGTGAGCGGATGAGAGAACGTTAAATCGTGTTTTTATGCAAAATCGTATTTTTTACCTGCTAGGGCAAGATGTTGTAGTGGAATAGATCGGGTGTTAATTCAGAAATGACTTCATTAAAATACTTACGAAAATGCGTAAGCAACCAAAATAAAATTCGAACGAAATTTTTGTCAGTGCCGCTGCGACTGGCATTTCACGACTGCAACACTGCGGAGTTTACCATTTGCCGTCACACTTAAGAAAAGCAACTTGAAAACGTAAATGTTGCTTTCTGTATTGATGGGGTCCACTGTGCATTGGCTTTGTCAGCCTGTTCGTTTCTAATTTCAAGGCTGTGCAGGTTATTTGTGACTACCCGTTGACGTTGTCTTGGAGGAGAATTGGCAGAGGAGCGGGCGTGGCTGAAATTTTCTGAATTATCAGTTTTTGTTCTTGCAAGGAGATTGAAGCAAGGTGCGTCTCGACCGCGCGGGACTCAATTGAGTCCGTGGAGAAGCGTCAGTGATCCCGAAGAACCTCAAAACTCATGAGGGATCAGACGCAAATTTGTATGAAAACAGCATCTTTTAACCGACATCAGACGTTTTCCGCTTTCGTCTCTCTAATTTTGCGGACTTGAGACCGCGAAGACAACGATGCTAACAAGATAATTTACTTTGCGCCCTGGAAAGGCTGAAAACCGTTGGCAGGCCACAAGGAACGTCACACTTCATCACACGCAACCGCACACATTGGTGGGCTAAACTTTGTTAAAACTAGCTAGCCAAGAGATGAGTCGCATCTCATATTCACCTTGTGCATTGTTACACACAATGTGCGTTCTTGTTGAAAAGGTTTTCTTGGGGAAATGTTGCCATTGGATGACCAACGCACTGACGTCATCGACGACCCTTTGTTCTACAATAGAGAAACTTACTATGACACCATAATCCTGTTGGTCAGGAGCCCGTTCGATGCGATGCTCGCAGAGTTCGCCCGGTGCGGTTTGAAAGATAGCAAACGCGCCTACACAAAAAAAGAAGAGCTTCAGGCAGGTAATGTCTTTGATCTCCGTCTATGGACACTATCGTTCTCTGTTGTGCGCAATCAACTCTTCTTCCACCTGCTGCTCGGCGCCCAAATCAGGATTTTCAACTAATGACGGTGGTAAAGGCGTTCGCTCTGGTAAAATTTCAATGCTCCGATACCTGGCTCTATGCGGTGTTTGCAAGCTTGACTGAGACGAGCACGCTCACAGGCCAGTCCTTTTGTAATTCAAAATGAAGGTGAATCGTTAAAATCAACCGTTTATGGTACCCGTTGCAATTCAAATAAAGGTCACCGTTCCTTTACAGCGTAAGAAAGTCAGTTTTTCTTTTCAAAACTGTCCGAACAGCCAAAAAATCAGCTAGTGCCCTGCTGCTGGATTTAGGATCGTTTCCGCAAATCGGCCGACACCGCCAGGTTTTCTTGTTTTTCCCACGTAGGGGAAGTAATCGCCCGTCGCCTACGCCTATGTCACACATAGATAAAAACTGAAAAAAAATCCGTTTTTGATAAAATGGAAGAAAAACGTCGAACGCACAGCTTCGATAGAGATTGCGTTTATCCAAGTCTGGTAAAACCCAAGATGTACGCGTGCTAATGTCGAGAAACGAGTTTAGAAGGGTGGTTGTGCACAGAAATGCAATTTTAAAGTTAACTCCTGCACCCGCAATCTACAGTCGAGAGAAAAGCACTAACTGCAGCGCAACCTTATCTTCTTTCCAGGCTTCTCCGACTATTTTAAGCGCAACGCGGACAATTGGATGGCTATAATCGAAGAAGTGCTACGCAGTGGAAAACCTTACTTGGTCGTCTATTTTGACGACTTGATCGAAAAGCCTATTGAAACAACCAGAAAAGTAGTCAGCTTTCTGGCCAATAAGCTCCTGCGCCCTGCTGACTTCGCGCAGCGGTTGGCCTGTTTGGGCCAACAGGTCGGGACGCTGGCATCGCCAAAACCGTCGCTAGGTTTTCTTGCTGTGCCCTACGACGACCCGATGGTAGAAAAAGTAAAGAGACATATTCGCGCAGCGCGACGTTTGTTGAAGGACGCCGGCGTGAGAAAACCTTTGCCGCCGTACGAGAAGGTGTTCGAAAAATAATGACTTGAAATCTTGGCCAGCGTGCGAGAGAAGAGAGATTTTAAGCAAAACCGCAATTCGCGCGCCATTTCGGAAAGATATGCGCGATCGAAGAGAAAGAGCAATTTGTGGATTGCGCTGCCTATTTGGTTTCTTCGAGGGGAAAACAGCGCACTGAGGAGAAGTGAAAAGTTCTTTGCCAGCTGAGAAGGTTCAATTGAAGTTGGAAAAGCAACCTCGGGTTGTTTTATGTTCACGCTAACCTTGACAGCAACTTTCTGAACTGAGCACTGCATACGCGCAAAAAATCTGCAAAAATAACAATCAAAAGTTTGGACGTTCACGCCGCTGACATTCTGGCGTAGCTACACTTGAAATCATAGGCGTAGCCAGGGGGGGGCAGAGAGGCCATGCCCCCCAAAAATTTTGGAAAACAGTCATTTTGTGCTTTGAGAGGCTTTTTTCCAAACAAAATAGTGTTATTCGCCTAAAATCAAACATTTGGCCCCCCCCAAAATTTTTGGACTGGCTACGTCATTGGTTGAAATGTGCTTGTTTTCTGTCGCAACTGGAATTGCCTTCCGTTTTTTGTTTTATTTTTAATTGTGAAAACGAAATCTAAAATAGATCTTTCTTCGGGGTTGCAAACGTGCACGGGCAGATCCCTACCTCATGTGTCACTGGACAACAGAAAACATGTTCTCTTGCACGGACTTTGTGAACTTATTTAGTTTAATTTTGTGACTGAATTCGAATCGGAGCTTAGATTCCCTCTATTGCTTCACATTTTTTCGCACTCTGTATGTTCCATATTCCAGGATGACGCAATAGTTGATCATTCACTCACTACCTGCAGTCTCCGAAATAGATTACAGATTTTATTTCAGTACTTCCTACGGGAAGTTCTCATTAATTGAGAAAATCAGCTGTAACCAGACACAGCAGTAAGCTTAAGAAAAGTTGTTATTTTTCAACTTGTGTTTGACTGTAATAGCATTACGTATTTGCTTAACATGACTTTTTTATTGTGGTACGGGTCCAGCAGTTTACAGGTTAGTATTTGTGAAGACGTTACCCTTATTCTTCTCTACGCTCAGGTAGTTAATATGTCTATGACTTCCAAGCGAAAGAAATGTTGAAGTGACTCAGATTTTTTTTATCAAAATTGTGGACCTACCTGCGCATGTCGGAGTACGGCTTGGTAATCAGGACAAAAATTCGCTTCCTCACTAAGTTTTTCCACAATTTGGGCCGAAATACTGAGATTATGGTATTAAACGAAAAACCGCCAAGCTCAAATTTGGTGTGCCAATGTTTTGGAGGGAAAGCTAGATCACACAGTCTGCCCGACTTATTCTTAATCATTAAGACTCTGAGGTATGAAAGCACCATAGTTTCAGTTTACTGAAAGATTACTCGTAGATTGCAATAGATACTGTCATCGTCAGCATTTTTTGCAATGCAATTCGAAGAATGTCAGGAGGACTTCAGGACGCGATAATTTTAATGGCACGACTTGTAAAAGCGTTTTGCATCTAGAATATTCTCGTATAATTGCTTGCCAGCTACATCTGAACTGTACACAGCTCCTAAATTGCCACACAGTAGTTTTTCACAGCCAAGACCGTACAAAGGCCTTGGACATCGAACAGAAAGCCAAATTTGAACAGAAAAAATCTAGCTCTAGACACGAATAACAAATCGCTACTTTGATGAGTTAACATTTTTTGCTCAACTGGCACGGTAACTATACAAACTGCTGTTTTTCGGGAGCTAACTAATATTCTCTACCTTAGTCTTTGGACTGGGGCATTGTGTTCAGCCCATTTATCGGACACTAGTGGCCATAGAACAAGTTTCGCAAAGTCGGAGTGGACTACAGTCCGCACCAGTTTTAGTAATTTGTAAATCTGTACATGACCTCAACACCAGTTATTTGCATCATAGTCAGATACTATCTGCGGACTTAAACGCGTCTCAGCACATGCTGACTAATATCTTCTTGCCTGAAATACAGAGTTACTTGATTTTTGTTATAGCCTGAGAAGGACGATAACGGTTGCCAAGTCGAAACAGACCTTTCAAGCTAGAAAAATTACAAAATGCTGCTAGAATCCGCTCGAATTATCCACTAGAATTTAGCGGACTTAGGCCTGTAGCCTAATTATTTTCGAGCTAGACAGGATTAAAATTCGCTATATCTATCGGAAAATCTGCTAAATTGGCAACCCTGAGGACGATGTCTTGCAGATATGGCATGCGAGCGTTCTGGTTACGTCTCAATGTGGGACCGTCTTGTTTTGCCACAATATCAGAGTTTTGTCATAATGCTTGGTGGTCCTGACGCAACACTCCCGACTTAACCAGAACCGTCGCCAAAAATTTTCAATAGGGGGGCTTTGCGTTTCTGGGGGAGTTTTGCGTTTGTGCGGGGGGGCTTGATATTCTAAAAATTGACAAAAACTCCACTGATTTAGTGTTTCATGTTTGAATTTTGGAGGGCTTGGAGCTTTGTTTGGGGATCTAAGCCCACCAAAGCCCCCAGTGGCGACGGGACTGGAGTGGCGACGGGCCACACGACCTGTTCCCCACGGTGATGAAATACCCTCAAACAGGGCCGGCCTTTAAACCGATGCAGCTGCATTTGGCCCCGCGTCATGGCGGTTGGGCAGGTTGTTTATTTTTCCCAGATCTCCTTGCGCACGAGAATTGTAAAAGGCCTAAAAATCTCATTGTTAGCAAACAATTATCTCGTTTGAATGAACAATGAAATTCCTCTAATAATTATTATCGAACGTTATCAAACGTGCTGAGTTCTCATGCTGAGCGTTATATCTGTGCGCCACCACGTATATCTGTGCGCCACCACGTCTCACGTATATCTGTGCGCCACCACGTCTCACGTATATCTGTGAGCCACCACGTCTCACGTATATCTGTGCGCCACCACGTCTCACTCTATATGGATAGAATTTAGTTGTAACTAGTGCCAGCTGAGACTTAAGCAGACCTACATCATGTCAGTTATATTCAACAGTTCCTTCAAATTTTTTATTGCAGGACCTGAGTAAGTCGATACTTATCTCTGCAAAATCTGTCCAATGCATGGCCAGTTGCCTGTAGAAGTTGTCTTAAGTGTTTGCTGGAATCTTGCGTCAGTTATGAGTTTTCTATATTGCATTCCTATTTGCCTTTCCTTTCAATGCTGCCATCGCTGAAAACAAACTTTTAACAAAAACAGTCCAATTTTGCTCAGCTCGGCGGCAAATTGAGATCCGTGCTGTGTTAGCGAAAGCTATTGCGTAATTTGTGATTCCTGCTGAGTGAGGCTGGGTGTTTCTCACGCTGGGAAGAAATCATGGAACAATAGCATTGCATTATTACGAAATAATAGCATTGTTGATACCATTGGATAACAAAAACTGGGTGAAAATCCGGAACATAAATCCTGAAGTTCAAGGAAGTGCAAAACATTATTTAGTTTAGAGCAGGGCTTCTTAGCCGGTGGAGTTACTAACGGTTTGAGCCAGGGGTGAATATTAGCTGAAAGGGGTCCACAGGCCACTGCATGGGGCTCACTAGCTATCACTCATAAAAACATGAGAAATGATGGTGAATTCAGATGTGGATGGCTATAGTAAAACCCCAAATCCCTTCGGAGGAAAATACTCCAAAAAACGCAAGAAAAACAACAACCTAGCAAAAACCATCAGAATCCTGAAGCTGAAATACAAGCTTGGTGGGGGTCGGGTTTTTACACTTAGCTTGCCAGAGGTGCGATTCGCCCTTCTATGAGGTGCTCATTCTAATCAAATCTAATTTCTCAATATTCGAAAAAAAACTGACGTAACGGAAGGGTCCGCAGCGGTTTTGGGTGCGGCGAAAAGAGGTCACCGAAAAATACTTTTATCTGCAAAAATTTTCTCCTGAACTTCGAAATGCAAGCAACTACCTTGCACGTACAAACAGTGGCGTAGCTAGAGCGTGGGCTGCCCGGGGCGGTCCTTGAGTTTGGCGCCCCCGAAGCCCATAAAAATACGTATTGCACAGCAACTGGCTCTTAAAGCTTTGTAATATCAACTAGTGTGTGCACCATTATAATATTACACAAATCTTACATGCTCAAATATGGTATGCTTTAAATACACACCGAAAAACTCAAACATTGTAAGTAACAGTTAAACATAAAGCAAAAATGACATATAGGGAAAAATAGTAAAAAAATGTGTAAAAAATTAGGACCATCTTCATTTATGAAATGAAAACTACAATTTTCTACACAGTAACTTTTCTTGCCTTTTTTTCTGACAAATTCTTATATGGCAATGTCAAAATTTATTCCATCTGTCAATTGTTGCTCTATTAACAGTGCGGCAAGATTTCTCAACCGCCAGGTGCTCATACTAGACCTTAAGACAATTTTTTATCAGTTTTTGTTTCGAAAAACTCCTCTCACAGGTGGTAACACTAACGGCAATTGTGAGGAAAATCCTCAGCATTATTAATATATTTGGAACAGAGTTCCTAAGGTTGTACTTTTGAATAAACTGCAAAAGTTCAAGGGGGGCAGTGTTGCCAGATGCTGGTTGGAAAACCAGCCCAATGCCCTTACAAAAACAAGCCCAAAAAACTCCAAACTAACCCAAATTACGGCCCAAAATATGCGATAAAACTAACAGTTTGCAGTGAAAGTAACCACCAGTATCTTATTGCAGTTGAAGTCTTTGTGCCACACACAACTGACTTTCTTAAAAAGCAACCTCAAACATACAAAATGACAACGGTAGTAACATCGTAACAACAATGAAACTATCATTAATAATACCATACATTGCAGTTGAAATGAAATGCTAACAGCAGCACCCTGGAGCATATTATCATAAGCGCAATTTTGTTGTAAAATGTGAGGGGGACAGCTTGGTGTGAAACCAATACATTACGAAACCTAAATAGAAAATTGTGGGGGACATGGCATATTATATCCCAACTGTCTGAAAAAGTGGGGGGACGCGTCCCCCGTGTCCCCCACCTATTTGCACCCATGCATATTATATCAAGCTCGTGCTTTAAGGAATAGAACAGAAAAGGTTTCCTGTTTTCTTTATCTGTTGCAACTTCAAATTAAGAAAGAATACGTTTGATCTGATATACTACTTAGTAATTCTTTAAGGTGATGTAGGCTTACATCATTTATTCTAGAATGGCAAGCAATATGTGCAGCGATTTGTAGACTTAATC
>JGI24021J15306_10013142_pt1 | contig 10286 bp, 7 predicted proteins | sample Ectturendosymbi1_FD_15306 | JGI IMG/M metagenome (IMG submission 15306) | reverse complement strand
AAATAAATTTCATCACGGGGGGCCCCCTTGAAGCGGGGGGCCCGGGGCAATTGCCCCCGTTGCCCCCCCCTTAATCCGGCCCTGGATACAAAGCTTTTCAAAAAGGCCCGTTCAGTGTTCGCTGAAACAAGCGGAGAAGCAATTCAACCGCCGTGTGCGCTACCAGTAATGCATATCTTCTGTGCATTCAGCAGCATCAGGTCCTAACGGCCTAAATTAAACCATCTTTCCAAGTCATAGTTCTGGTTTCTCATTGCTGTGCGGAAAATCGAAAGTTGGTCAAATTCGACAGGGAGACAAGTCGATTGGTCCGATGAGCTCCGCACAACATCACGAAAATTTTCGGTCGCATCATCTGCCTCAGGACTGCTGTGAACATCTTCCTTCGCTTCGGGACATCCGGTCGTTAACGTCGCAAGTTTTATATAACTAACTTTATTTCAACGTTTGTACTGCAAGTTGGAAGAAAGCAATTGCACCGCTCAAAGGTATCGGTATGACATATGTACAAGACACAAACAAGGGCAGGCCGAAGCACAAAGAGCAACGTTGGGTCAAGAAGCGAGTTCACAGGCGAAAGCGGAGTTAAGCACAATGTAATTCCCAAACTTCGTAAGCTCTAACGGAATGCAATCAGATACGCACCTGATCTTGTGGCTTTCGAAAATGCCACAGTGCCAGCAAAACCTGCTGTTGGAAGTGCGAGGGACACGTGTAAAAAAAATGGGACTGAGGCGTTCGGCGCAAGCGCTATGTCGAGTTGATAAGTAGGTCGTCACACGCAATTACACCAGCACATTTCCAGCAAGCAATCGTACGTTTTCGAAGCACTGCACGTCAAGCACAAAGGGAAGCCGAGTTGGTTGCGTGGCAACTGTGAAATTTGGTATCGCGCCGAAACGCAACGGGCCGCAATGTGAGAACCCATCAGCTGAGCTCAGGTTCGTTCTGTCGAAAGCTATTTAATAAAAAAAGCATGAAGGAAATACGACAGTTGAAGCCTGCAACAACCACTGTAGCGTAGCTGAGTGTTTCGGCGCAAAGGCTATTTGTTCCTAACTCAAGTCTGGCTAGCTTAGAATAATGTAAGCATGCTAATTGAAGCAGACTGAGAAGCGGCTTCCTCCCGAGTGGAAGGCTCAATCAACTCCATGGCAACACCGCAAGGTTCCAGCAGTGTTGCATTGACAGTGTTAGCGACAGTCGGACTGACGCTATGCCCCCGGTCATAAGCACACGTAGCCCAGGTCGCGACAGACAATAATATAAAGCAGCAAAGCTTTGCGCCTCTGTGAGCTCGAAACGAGGTTGGACGAGGCAGGTGGAAACTGGGGGCACCCCGGAATGGGAGAAAAATAAAGGTTTCGGACTCGCAAGTGTGTTTCACTTCGATCGACGTTTCCCGAAACTCGGACATTCGAGTAAGAAAGTGAAAGAATCAAATTGAAATGAGGTCGGGCTGTCGACGAAATGGCGCTGGATTCATCCGCGCAAGGATGAAGCGCATCATTTTCCGCCGATCGAGATCCGCAGAGCACAGTGTACCGAAATCCACGACATCCATCGCTCGTGTACATCCACACGCCGCTCTATACGCTGCCAGAGCAGTCAGCCGTGCATAGGCATTCAACAAACGAAATATAAGTTAGTGGGAAAGAAAAGGAAAAAACGATTAAGCACACACAAGCGCGCGCGAGAGAGAGAACGACTCGATATTTTGTGCGAAAGCGTTGGGTTTGCGGTTAAGTTTCAAACGCACCACGTAAGGAGCTGCAAAGCGATCACCAATTTTAACGCTTTCTTACACTACACAATAGCAAAGGGACATGTAAAAATAAAGCGAAGCATCTGCTGACGCTCGGCTCAAGCAACGGGAAGAAAGGAGCTGAACTTGAACGCAAGCCGCGCAACACTTCGCACAATGGGCGTGGCTTAAAAACAGCGAGCGTCGCTACTTTTATGAGACTCGCTCGCACACAATCGCAAAAGATGGCGCATCAGCTGCTAAACGAACCGCAAACCAGCCTTAAAATCGAGTGCAAACTGCTACTTCACGCGGGACAATGGCGCTAAGCAAGGATTGATCAGTCTATTGCAAACATGGCTCGCACGAAAGACTTGGCGCGAATGCAGTGTGCAGACAGTTGCGTCACATCTGTCTCGAACTCTGCCAAGGCTGACCTGGCAACCAAGGTGGCGCATGCCTATATCACGAGTGAATGCTTGATGCAGTTTTTCATCATTGGCCAGCAACGGTTCTTTTTTAAATGTAAAGTTCAATTCCAAATAAAAGAAAGCTGAGGTGACCTTCGCTTTTGGAAACCACGATGGCGGCGCGGCTTTGCATTTTTTCCAAGGAAAAAAATGTGACTTTTTCTTGTGTCTTTAATGAATTTTGGATATCCAGAACATTACACTAATGGGACGAGCCCAAAAGGCAAACACTTACATAAAGAAGATCGTTTAAATTCACCTAAGTACAACGGTGCTTCATCTTCATGGCTCTGCAGCAACAACAACGCGCTAGTTCGCAACACAAGTACGAGATGCGGAAGTAACTTTTCCGGACGCCAGGTTTCGAACATCAACTCAATCGCACAGCGAAACGTCCATTCTTCCGCTTTGAAACAGTCTCGTCGTGAACAGCGGATGAAACGTTTCCGGAGATCGACCACTTTCTTGGAAGTAGATTTGTAGTTGGACTCAGCAAAACAAGCAACTAGTCGACAGGTAAGAACATTTGACGGGTTCACCAGGCCGACCTACTGCACCGTGCGTTGGCAGTTCGAGGGCGACGTGGACTGAGCGCCGAGCAACGCGACGAATGCACTACAAAGTTCATGATAGTAGTGCAAGCGGAACGCGGCACGCTTGGGAGTGACGGTCTCAAAAATGGACTACGCTGAGAGGAAATCAGTACAAAGTTCTACGCAGATTGGAAAGAACGATAGGATACACCGTAAGGTCTTCTTGACATCACCTCGCGCGCACAGACTCACTTATCTCGTGCGGTGCGGTGCGGATACCACGGCACATATCGCAACGTGGGGGGCGGTTGCGCAGCCATGCGGTCAGTGAGGAAAAAGACTTAGATCGAAATGCGAGATGGTCACATTTTCGCAGTCTTCCGCGTCATCGCTCCCCCTGTCCTCGCAGACGCCACCTGGTGGTGCGACGTCAACAGTTTTTCTTGCGCTCGGGTTGTTTTGAACGGAACCTTCGAGATCGTTCGCAGTCGACACAGGCGCTGCCGCAGCGGTCGAAAAAACTTTTGGGGGGGATTGTTCCAACTGGAGATTATCGGAGGCGGAGAGCTGATCGTCGGCTTCGACAACGCCTTTCCCGCCTTCGGGAATTTCTGTCAGCGACCGATCAACCGTGCCGTCGCTAACTGATGACGCAACAGTGACGTCATCACAGTGCAATTGCTTTGTTCAGAATCGCCAGCCATCACAGTGTTTTCCGGCGGGATCACAGTGTTCTCCGCGGCGGTCGTCGATTCTGCTCTATTCTTATCGTCTTCCCTGTACCAGGAATGATGCTCCGTATTCGGAAAGACGCTGTTTTCGGCATTAAATTGTTTTTGAAACGCCGTGTTTTCCGAGTCGCAGTTCGTGGATGTCGACCCTTCATCCGAATGCTTCGCTTCTGTGTCCACCGTTACCTGCTGCTCTGGATCATTAACGCGAAGGGCCTCGGCAGCTCTTTTCTCCATTTCGCTGCTGCTATACATAACGGGAGAGACCTGTCAGAAAAAAAAAATTCAATGAAGGTGGTCTGTTCAGCCGGACGTGCGCTACACCAAGCGTGTGTAACGGATCGTTCACTAGGATCTACCACTGCGAAATAGCGTACCTAAGCGCGCACGCGATGCCATGACAACCTGGTCGGCTTACTGAACTCATGAATTTTTAACATTTGTGATTAGTGTTTCTCAACGAAGAGCGCAGGTTCTGGGGACAGGAATGGCATGGGTATATACAGCATTTAAAATTTTGACAACTCGTCGAGCCATTTTTGAAGTGTTGGACCTTTTTCTTGCTCTTCCCTACATATTCAGTGCAGTCAAGAAATGAATCTTGGAAGGTCGTACGACTGTTTTTGTGAATGTAAATGGACATTCGAACAGAAAAGATTGAAAAGCACTGAAAGTAAATGGCGAGCTACCCAAGGATCTTGAAAAGACATCGAAGGGAAGTTACCACAGCAAGGACAGTTGAACAGCACTGGTACATCATCATCAAACCGGAAAGTTTGTGTTTGAAATCTCGATTGGGTTGAGCCAAGGCTACAAGAAGTTAGTGCAGTTGTCTCGTTAGGCGAGATCTAACGAGAAAACAGTAATATCTTTGCCAGAGAATTGGTTGAAAGAGACGTCCTAGAAACGTTCTCCAGAACCTTCTCTGAGACCGTGGTTTTAGAGTCACTGCTGTAGTGGAAATGCCAGCACACGAACACTGTTGTTCAACTTAAAACTGACAGAGACGTTAAGGACTCACACTCCAAAGGTATTTATTGAACTTGCTATCTGACGGCACTACAACATTTCAAAAAACACGATGATTCTATTTGAATAAGATGACAGGACTGACGATGCGTAGTGTTACGTGAAATCGATTTCCCATTAAAAATTTGTGATTGATTCCTTGCTTCTTTCACTTGTGGAGTGAAGTTATTCGAAACATTATTTATCACGCAATGGCCACAACAGGTCTTTAACAACGTAATAATAACCACGTATAACACACGAAGGATAGCTTCTTACCTGATGATAGGAAACGCTGTTGGCAGGCAGGAGCTCTGGTGAATTGATGGGACTGTCGTCAACGTCCTTCAGCACGCTGCCATTCGTCCGCTGCTCGTCAGATGAGGAACTGGTGAGCTCCAGCTTGTTATTGCTGTTGTTTTGGCTGACAGCGGATGTGGAGTGCATCGGCATGGCTGAGTGCGTCATGTCCATGTACCTGAAAGCGCATGACGACGGGCTCGTTGCGCAAGCTGCATTGCAGGCAAATGCCATATCAAACATGCGCAGCAAGCTGGCAATGCTGCATAATCCCAAATAGCAGTTCTTACGTAAATTGTTCGCTTCTATGGTGTAAAAGTTAATACAATTGAACACCAATCCTAGAGGTGGTGGGGTAGTTAGATTGTTGCGGTTCCTTTTAGCTTAACACGTTGTGCTCCTGCGTCACTGCCTCGAATGAGGCGTAGTTTACGTTATCGGTTCGGGTGGTTTCCCCAAGCTGCCCTGAAAGTGACACGCAATCCCGAACTTGCAGAAAAAGACAGCTGACCTTGTTCTGCAAGATGTTTAGGTAGGAAGGGCTAGCATGTGATATGTACTCGGGTTTGTGTGAAAAGTGCCAAAAGTTCGTTGAAACAGCTCGAAATTCAGTTCACCTTACTTAAAATCACGAGTAGCAATTAAAACTTCCTCCCAAACGAACTTTTTTTCTACTGTGCAAATTTCTGTAGTAGTTCAATTGGAGCAAAATACAATACAGAAAAGCAAACTTTCTCTATTGATGGAGATAGGTTTCAAAAAGTCCAAATACACAAAATTTTCTCTCGAATACAACCTCTGCCACTGAAAACATACTTGGTATGAATGAAATTTACTGTGGGGAGTAAATTTAATATTGCAACAATCAGAAAAAAGTGAATAAACTTTCAAAAATTGTCTGCATGGTAAGTTATCATGGAAACAACATGTGGAACCACAGCCCGATCCAAAAAGATCTTTAACAAGAACGCAGACAAAATCATTAAAAAATATTAAAATACGCGATATCGTCAAGCTCCGACGATAAAAACTAGTTGCAGTGCGTACTCAGCAGCTGAAGGTACAACAACTTAAACATTTCTCAGCCCTTGGAACCACCCAAAGACATAGCCATACGTAGACAGTCGTAGAAAATTCACGTAAAAACAAAATTTTCCGGTTCACCTTAACCCTTTTTGCTTTTCCTCCTCGTACTTGCGTTGCCTTTCGAGCTGGACGTTTAGCACTCTCCGGTAGGCCTGCTCTTTATTTCGACTGGCGTACACCACGATGTCGCTCATAAGAGATTCTTGCTTTTCCATCAATTCCTTGAGCTAACCGAACAATTTTTGTTGCATAAATACGTTACACCAAAAAATGCACAACTGGGGAGTGGGGCCGCAAGTTTCCATAACACACGCCATAAATTCGTTCACCCAAGCGCTAACGCGTCGTTTCGCAATGCGCCCATTGCATAGGTCACTATCGGCAATCAACATGGCAAAAATTTCAATGCACCACAACAGTCGTCCACAGCAGGAGTTTTTCAAGTCATCAATCTTTAAAACTTTAAAATTTCGAGGAAACAAATTTTACGTAATTCCTTAACAAAACCGGATTTTCCAAATGAAAATTCACCGTGCAAAACAACAATGAACAAAACTTTCCAAGTCGGATTAACTTTTCTTCCAATCTTAGGAACACAAAATATTTTTCCTTGAAAATCTTGGAACATATAACTGCAGCGCAGTTCAAACACCAGTGTTTCTATCTGCAGTTTGTGCTTTCACATGCTACTTATTAACTGGAACTATTAGATCAGGAGTCTCCAACTCAAATTGCTCCTAAGGCCAAATGAGAACTTATAAAGTAACCCGTTAGCCGCATCATGATGCTGACGCAACAATGGCGGTACCTGAACCTTACAAGAAATAGCTTTTACCTCTATTTCCTGCGAAAGGTATTGTGAGTTAAGGCAAGTCATTTCCAGCCGTCACTACGTTCGTATAAAAGGGACTTGTTCATTCGCTGGCCGAGTATTTTCAACCCCGGTGAATAAACCAAATACCTTAAACGCTAATTATTTGAAAATTCCCCAAAAGCATCGCGGGCCGCACAAAATGCCCTCGCGAGCCACCTGTGGTCCGCGAGCCGCGCACTTGAGACCCCTGTATTAGACTAATTCAGTATTTCTCAACCTTTTTTATTACGTGACCCAGATAACGCATGATAAAAACTGCGTGGCCCACTGTCGTCAACATGGGCTACGATTTTATATGGACAAACCGCACAAACACACATTAATCAAAAGTATCGATTTATTCCTATGCGCAATTTCGTGAGAATATTGCTGCTGAACCAGTTTTCGAATTCTTGGAGACGATGAAGAAAGTGCGCACCGCAGAACACTTTCGGCATTCACGCGATTCCGACCCTTAGTTTTCATCTGCATTACAGTTGAAAAGCTTGATTCACATAAATAAGGGCTAATGAAGGACAAACGCTTTTTGACGCATTCATTAGCAACACAGAATAACTCAATCTTTGGCCGAAACTCACAGATCGATAAAGTATCGAACATATCGTTACATGCAGAGTCATTTCTACAGTCAATGAGTTCATCCTGAAGGTTATCACAGACCAACTTCTTCTATCGGAATTATAAAAACTGGTTTTTTCCCAGTTTCTAACCTGGGTGAGATATTCCGAGAAAGAGCCTAAAAATTATTTTGGAATACTGGTAAGATCGTTTAATTCATCAGAAATTACAATTGAAAAAGCTCAAACATTGCAAATTCCATTTTCAGCTTTTCGTTTCCGGTTTTCAAACTTTTGCACGAAGGAATTTAAAGCATCAATGAGCTAGTTAACTGTTGTTTCTTTGCCTTTCAGCTTCAAATTTAAACAATTCAGTTGATCAAAGATATCAACCAGATATAATTGGGACATGAAAGTTTTATCCTTAAACCAGGATTCCAAATCCAATTCGTGCTTTCCCTACATATTAAAAAATTCCTTTACTCTTCTAGTAGTTCATAAATTCGGGCTAAAGCATTTCCCTTCGACAACCAGCTGACTTTTGCGTGAAATGAGGTCCAAATGTTGAGAATCCATATCACTATCAGCACGTAACTTTCTGAAAAACGACTGTTTTATGCCTTTGTTTAACACTTTGGGGAGTTTCTGGAAGAATTTTTGACGCGAGATGTTGTCTGCGCATCATGCAATGTACAGAAAGGATATCAGACGAGATTTCGAACTAATCTTTGTAGATCACTTTTATTCGTAACATTGAAGGTGCCCCGTCAGTGCACACACCACACAAATTTCCTATTTATCCTCACATTTAAAAACTCTATTCTTTCCCATTACATCGACAGCTTTCGTTAAGGGTTGCGGAGTCAGTGTCGGAGTCGTAAGGAGTCGGAGGTTTTTGGGTGGAGTCGGATTTCTAACAACACTAGGAGTCGGGGTCGAACTGTTTTGTCCGACTCCGACAGACCAGTTGGATCATTTTTTTTTTACATCACATTCCAAAGTTGGGAATTCCTGTTGAAATGGTGGAATTTCTTTTGAAGCATTTCTTGAAATAGAGAATTCTTGCTGTTTGCCACGATTTCCATTGAGTGTTAGTTGCTACAAAATTGTTGACGGCCAAACTTCATTCACTTTATGTTAAGGAGTCGGAAATTTGGAAAAGTAGGAGTCAGAGTCGGAAATTTTGGGAAGGTCAGAGTCGCAGTTGACATTTTACCTCCGACTGCACAACCCAGCTTTCGTATTCGGTTTTAATCTAGTGCAAAACGAACTATTCTTTTAACTCTTTATTTGTAATGTATCTGCAACACATCAGAAGCTGAGAGCAAGCAGAAACATCAGTATTGAAGTCCGAATTGAGCATTTTCTACCTCGGAAATTACTGTACCTTGTTTTGTTTCTTCCGCTAAATCACTAATTCTTTCTTGGACGTTATCATTTCAAAGAGATATCTGTTTCAGCTTCTTTTCACTATCCTGCCCAAGTACGATTCTAACCATTTCTAGAGTGCAACTAAGGCTCAATGAGAGTCTCATCAACTGTGTACGCCGTACGGCTTAGATTGCTTCGCGGTGATGAAACTTGCTACTTAAGAAGCCTCAACAAAACTTCGTGATTGTTTCCGAAATCTTCCACTTGCATCCAAGCGCTAACGCTTCACACGACCTCCTTTCTCTTGAAAACATCTAAAAAATTTGTCCTTGTGTTCTAGGTGAGCCTTCTCCAGGCCGAGCTTAAACTTTGATGATCTCAGTTAATGATGGCTTGGGACTTCATGACATAAGACACACTGGCCCCTTTTTCTCCACTGTTAAGAACTGATGTAAATTTAATTTAATGTAATCTTTCACTAAACTTTTTGCAATTTCAACGGTGAGTAGATATAATTCAAAATTTTAACTGACACCACCTCGAACAAACAAAACTTAAGATTGGTGTTATCAAATAAACCTGTCGAACATACTAATCGGGTGGAGTATTGGGTTTTTACATGGCTAATTCTAGGTGTAAACTATAATATCTAACATTTAAACTTCAACTCATCTAGCCTCAGATTGCACATTTCTGGGATAATAAGAACGGATATAGCATGTTCTCTCAACAATTTTTGAAAACGAGTACATCTCACTACGCTAGCGTAAATACTGCCATCTAGATTTGAATAAAAACCATAAAGCAATTAGCCAATCATCTACCAAACTACCTCTGATCACAAATAAAGCATTATTACTGTTTTATGACAAGTAAGACGCGCAGCATATTATAATTGTAGAAACTTTTTATATTACTTGCAGCTATGCTGGCTAGAAAGCTAACAACATAAACAAAAGTATACCTCGAATGACCAGTGCTTCAAAAATGCCACAAATAAAGTTTCACCCAAACAAACAAATCAAAGTTATTTTTATCTAAAATTGATCTAAATATATAGGCATTGACTAGCAAAGCCCCATAAATTTTGTGGAACTCAAATTCCATCACAAAAATATCAAACCTGAATTTGACTTCATTCAAGTAGCAGGACATTTCGTGCATAATGCACATTAACGTCAAAACCAACATCGGCCTACTAATCAATATGGTCGAGAGCGGTACGTCGCGAATTCGCGACACCGAATGTTGAAGGGATGTTTTTAAAACACCAGGTGCACTATGGTGAACATTTAGGGATAAATCAGAATGAATTCAATGTATTTCATGCAGCTATGCTGTAAGGATCATAATTTTATGTGTTCCTACGCTGTAGTAAAGAGATGTCTGAGTAGCTTGTATTCTAACGTATTTTACGGCATCTCCGTGGCCTACTCGGAAACTGCGCTGTGGCCTACTGGTTGAGAAACACTGTATAGTCAGTCAATGATGCTGAAAAATTTTTTAAAATGACAATTCACACAAACCTTACTCTGTTTTCAGGTACTTCACCAAACTTGCTTTGATATTCTGCGCACCGCGACTAGCACAGCTCCTGTTCCTATGCTTAGGC
>JGI24021J15306_10013141_pt1 | contig 10286 bp, 5 predicted proteins | sample Ectturendosymbi1_FD_15306 | JGI IMG/M metagenome (IMG submission 15306) | reverse complement strand
CCTCTCGACAGGTTACTGTCATGTTACCGCGGCAAATAAAGGCGGCCTCGCCGAAGGGCGCATCGCACCCACCCGCTCCTCCCAATCCGACGTCGCCCGCGAAGTGCGGCACTCACACGTCACCAGAGCAGCGCGTCACTGTGGATCTTTCCCCCAAGAAGATTATCGTTCACCAGCAGCTGCGCAAAGTGAGTCCCGTGATTTCCTCGCCCGCTCAAACGCATTCCCGCCCGTGTCCCGCACCGGCCTCGGTCAGTGCTGCACCCCTGGTCAGCTCAAGCGCACCCCCACCTGCCGGTCCGTCGGCATCATCATCAACTCCAAGCATTTTCGTTAAAACCGTCGCTGCCGAACAGAAAGTGGCCAGCCAAGTGAATCAGACGCGCTCTGAGCCTACTGGGACCAATGGCTCACCATGTGCGCAAGCTGACAATGCGTTGTCGGCGACGACGAGTGATGCGAAGGATCCTCTTCCCGATCCTTGACCAGGCCCGTAGCCACGGGTGGGGGCATTTGGGGGAAAGTTCCCCCAATTTTTTTTGTGCTCTGAAAAGCGTATTTTTTAAACGTATAATAAAAATACAACTCTTGACCCCCTAAAAAGTGTATTTTGCCCTCCCCCAAACCTGGATACGGGCCGGTCCTTGAGTCGTTCGCTCGAAGTGGATCAGACGTCGAGCGTCTGCTTTCTGTAAACCAGCACTGCCTGTTTGTGCAGCTCAAGCCGTTGAGCTGGCTGCTTGTTGTGCCTCGCAGTTTTGTAGAAATAAATTCATTCGGTAACGCTCATTAGCGAGCGATTCGAGGTCCACGACAATCCATCAGTGACTGTGACTTGAAGGTCTTTTCTTGCAGTTCGGAAACTTCGCGTCGTTACTGTCTTCGATCTGGCTTTGTCGAAATTTCACCTGATAACCGTCCGGTTTCGTAGCCGTGCGACGTCATCAGACATCACGTCACCTGCGCACGCGCCGCTTTATCTTCGCCGTGTTTGTGCCGATGTTTTTGCTGTTTCCCGCTTTTTTTCTGTTCATGGGTGTCGGAAGGAGGGTGCAAGTGAGCCAAGCCCCCTGGACTTTGAAATTTGATATTACCCTATTAACATTTTAGTGGATGATTGTTTTTTCTTGTTTTCGCGCTGGATGAAGTGAGATTCATCACATCAGAGGAGTACCGAGGTTAGACGGTGCAAGAAACAAGTTTTGCTCCCCCATATGCGAACATAAACTCTTTTTGGAATAAATGTACTGTATTGAGGACAGTACTTGCGACGTTATTGGGACCTTTCAGTGCCCCCTTTCCCCCCCTCGCTACGCCCCTGCCCCCATGGAAAAAACTTCCGACGCCCATGTTTCTGTTCCTAACACTTTAATGTGTGGGTGACGTAGCTTTGCACCTCCTTTGTTTTGACACTTGTCGCACTTGGTGGTCAGTACGATAGACTGCGCGTGACGTCGTGCACTGTGGACAAGGTGCGCGTCGACCTTTGACCGAGTTCATTTGCCTCAATATGTTCGGTGATCGACACCTGTGAGCGAATGCAGGCTGAGAAGGAGGCGGCGGCTGCTGCATTGAGTAAAACTAAGTTCGTTTAGAACGTTTCGTGTGATTTCTTTGCAGCGCGCATGAGCGTACGAAATAGGGATGCAATCGCAGCCCCCAAAGCTTTATATGGACCAGAAGTCTCAAACACGTGACCCGCGATGTTTTTTGAGAATTGTCAAATAATTAACATTAAGACAATTAGTTCATTCAACATGCTCGGCCCGCGTGAGAACAAGTTCCTTTAAACGAATGTAAAGACTGCTAGAAATTATTTGCCGATAACTCACCCTACCGTTTGCAGAAAATAAGATGTAAAAGCTGTAAGGTTCAGGTACCGTCATTGTTGCGTCAGCGTCTCAATGCAGCCCTCGGCTACTTTAAAGTCACATTTGACTCTCAGAGCAATTTGAGTTTGAGACTCCTTATATAGACGATTATTCGGGCAAAGGTTTCGGTACTTGAGCAGTATTTTTCGATACATAAAGCATTGAATTGGAACAAATTCTTTCAAATTTGCCTAAACATTCCCGTAACGTAGTGACTCCAACCTCTACTTACTTACGGACCGCTACGGACACCGGCCTTTGTGTTTGCTTAGTTGTTTATTATATGCTGGGGTGGATATTAGAATTTAGGTGCCTGAGGCAAACTCTCAGAAAGGGGGTCCTAGATTGCTATATCGAAACTTTAATCGCTGAAAGCAAGTTTAATTTTGCATATTGTTTGGGAATTTGCTTCCGCGTGAAAGTCCGTTTCACACTGTAATTCGTTTGAAGTCAGTGTTGTTGTTAACTGTGTGCACATTAGTGTTTATGGGCCCCTTTTGACACATAATTTGCTTTGTTTTGACAAACATATGACTTGCTTCAGAACTTATTAAATGTGGCTCGAGAGCAGACGTGGGCAATTAATTTGGCTCAGGAGCAACTTTGAGAAGGACGCCCTTAGCGGAGGGCCGTACGTCTAACTTGATCGTAAAATAAATAAATGAAACAAAAACAATAGTGGTACACACAAAAGGTTTGCGTAGAGATGGACAAAGCGATTACGATGGAAACAGAAGTATGTCTCGCTTCAACTTGCAATATTTTATTAAAAAGCCTAATCATTCTAAAGTAGGGGTGGGCAATTAATGGCACGCGAGCCACATGTGGCTGCCTCAGCACTGACATTTACTGTGATATGTTCGGGGAAACTCCAGATGTGAAGATTTTTCTTGCATGCTTTCGCGGGCCACATGTGGCTCGAGTGCCACTATTTGCCCACCTCTACTCTAGAATGAATTATTAAGCTTTTTATTGAAATATTGCAAAAATAAGGTGCGAAACTTAAAATGGGATCCCGAGTCGTTCGCCTCCCCTTAATAGCCATCCCCAATTATATGCATATAATTTATTCAGTCCAAGAATGCACAATTTTTCTGAATTTGCCATAGTACTTAAGCGAAGGTTTTTAAGTGAATGCTTTTACATTGGACTACTGTGCTTTGAAAATTAAAATATTTTACAGTTATTTGCAGCATTATGAGGCCAGATTGCAAGGTATTGCTTGATTGTACTTCAATCACATTGACTTGTTCTATAAGCTGCGTTACCTTTTTGGTGCTTCCGAAATTATTTGACCAGTGGTACAAAATCTAGGTTTTTGCCCTCAAGTCTTTGGTTTTCAATGCCTTTCAGGGTTTTTCGTCTGAAGATCTGGGGTTTTCAGGATTTAACTGCGTAGCAATGACTTAAGATAGAGCATGATTTACCATACTTCTCATTTCTAGTTTCATCTTTATCTTGTTTTTATCAAGGTGCCGGTACCTTAGTCTTGAGCATAACTGATGAACAGTGGCGTAACTGACGGGGGGCAAGCCGCCCCCTGGCAAGTTGAATGTAAAACCTGGCCCCCCTTTAGCTGACATTTTGATATCAGTAATGTTTTGGTTTTCAGCAAGTTGGTGTTTTTTGGGGTGTTTTCGCTTTTTTTTAGCCAGTATAGACATCCACGAAATTCCGGTTCGCTATCATTTCTTAACTTTTTCTGGGTGTTGGCTAGTGACCCCCCCTACGGTGGCCAATGTCCCCTTCAGCTAAGTTTCCCCCCCTGGCCCAAACCTCTAGCTACGCCACTGCTGATAAACAAGTAATTGACACCGTATGCGCTGTAAATATTACCTACCTAGGTGCAATGAGTTCAAGTGACAGAGTTACTAATGAAATAAGAACAAAGAAAAAGATTAAGTGGTGCACGCAGCATTTTCACAGTAGAGTGACTAAAAGATAGGCTACACATTTCAACGGTTAGGTCCAGGACACTGGGAATGAAGATGTAGTTATTGCAAATGCTACCAGATCACTGTCAGAAATGCAAACAAGCCCATCATGTTACTGGGATATAGTAATTCCGACAGACCCAAAAGTTCATTAACAAAGTTGCAGCATATATTCACTAGTGCGTTTTGCTACTTACAAATACCCAGATATGGTAGATAGATTCACGTGATTGTATGCCTACTTGGGACTTTCTGTTCAGACCTGAGTTATTTTGGGGGAAGTCTACATGGGATTGTTTAAAAAATCTGATTGGCAACCCTGTATTTGGCATCTATGCCCTAGCCATTGGGTAGTGTATTCAGAGTCTTCTTTGACAAATGTGGAAAATTATTTCAGATCTTCCAAATGTGGAAAAAAGTATCCATCTTTATCAATCTGCATTGTGTTTGTACTCTATGGACTTCGTGTCTGTTACAAACCCTTACAACCAAAAAAGTTCCTAAAAGGGTTAAGAACCACTGTACTAGATATAGCAATGATCAACTTAGTTGATGAACTAGAAGCATTAATTACTGTTTCTGTACTGGACTTGTTTTTGGTAATGAGATACGTAGCCTATACCCGTTTTTGATAAAAAGATACGTAGCCCATTATGTCCACCAGTTGCTATGTAGTTCCAGGTTTTACGTACTTTCGAAATTTAGTGTGCCTGATGTTAATCACATGGATGCCCACAAAAGTTCTTTACTTGTTCAAGTGTATTTTGCACTTAGGACCCCGCGTCACCTTAATCCGGCACTGCCTGACGCAGTGGGGTAAATCCGACATGAAATTCGCCATAAGCGGGCTGAAATCATCGCAGTGATGTATCCACATGTGAGAATAATCGCCCAGGTTACTAAAAAATTGAATTACAATATTGTCACTCCCGGAAATGCCCAATCCACTGCAAGTACTGCTGTTAAAAAATTCTCAGCAATCTGAAGTTAGTCGTGTTGTACGAAAGGAAAGTTGTGAAAACGGAAGTTTATTCCTTCTCACCTAAGTGCTTCAAAGCAAAAACTTAGGGTCCTGCGTAGCCCACGGTTACCTGTGCAGGGTTCAAGTAGAACAATTTCATTACAGGAATGGTAGAAACCACCTCAAATAGAACTGTATTACATCAATGGCCAAGACCATTAATACCTGAACCGACATTTCAATAAGAGGCGATTAATGCCTAGGCGAAATTTAGTCTCCGCCTCGTACGCATCACTCGTATTATGCGATCATTGGCTGCATGGGCGTCGGAAGGGGGGTAAAATCCTCTCTGGATTTCGAAATTTGACACTTTTCTATGAAGTTTCTAGCAAAAAAGGTTGTTTTTTCAATTGTGAGTGGAAAAAAAATAACTTCACCATTTTTGGCCGCCCTGGAAAAAATCCTTCCGACGCCCATGCTTACTGTGAAAAGATTTGTTTCGATAGGAAGTCGTTGTGGACCAGCGTTACTCTGAAACAGCACGCTAACTCGCACACTTCGTGAATCTCCGCGGACCCCTAGGTTAGTAGCACATGCAATGCGATCATCCCAACGTCTAAATCGAAGACGAGATGGTGTCACGTGAGGAACAAATTTCACCACGAACTTTGATGAGTCTTCTTTCATTACAGGACACAGGCGCGCAATTTCTAGTTTGTCGTTACTGTACAGCACAATATCGAGTCGGAGAGGCCATTTTATTTCAAGAAACAAGAGCGCATGTCCAACCATTTTTTTTCTTCTGCGCGACGACTGAAAAATCTTGTTTTGACAACGAAGGTCTTCTTGGGAAAAACACCCTTGCCCAGGACTTCGAAGTAACCCTGAAAAATAAACGAAAATAATGCAACTGTTTTTGAGAAGGTGGCAACATACTGAACATTGTTACACTGTCTGTGCACAAAATCGAAAAGTGCTACGCCATGAAAATCACGCAACACTCAACCATAATTTCGCAACGAATGCTGTTTGCTCAATTAGACACTGCACGCCTCATTGGTAGAGAGGCAACAGTAACACAATGAGCACATACGTGCCGTTGCCCTAATCGCAAAAAAGTACACTAAAAAGCGCTGTTTTGCCATGAAAATTACTACCACTTCTTTTATGAAATATGCATGAAATTACAAAAATATTTCCAGTCACGGGCGAAATCAGACGTTTTTTGGAGAATACTGTTGGTGCAAGTAATCTGACTACGGCTAATGTTATATTGCAAAAAAGTACTTTCTGCATGTGACTCCGCATTGGCAGATGACGTGAGGTGTGAGCGGTTTGTCCAAATGATCGCCATGAATTGCTCCCCTCGAAAATACTACAAGTTATAATCATTTTTCCCTCTCCTCGAAAATATCAGCTGGTTGCGGCCCTGGCAGCAACAGAACATCCGTATGAAAAGACTAGTCACCCCTAAGGCAACAGTCTTTCAGGAATAACTCCGAAACACTTGTTGCCAGTGGAAACGCCTAGATCAGTGGTTCTCAAATTTTTGTCATATTCCCTCCTGGCAAACAAACACTGTCGATTCCTCCCAACAAAAAGCACAAAAAATTCGCACTACCTACTGTGAAAAAATAGACGATTATGAACCAAACAGACTCTTTCATAGGTTCAGTCATTGCAGTTAAAGCAGCTTGTCCTTGCTTACTTTAGACCAGGGGTCGGGAACCTATGGCTCACGAGCCAGATGTGGCTCTTTTGATAACTGCATCTGGCTCGCTTGATATTTTCTTAACACGATTGTTACGGATGAAACCTTTTCTGTAATTTTCCTACAAAGCCATCAGCAACACCAGAAGTCGCATTAACAGTAAGAAGCATGTTATTAAAGACAAAATTCAGACATTTACATTGTTTAAAATTGTTGATTTTGCTTAAAAATGCACGCGTTAGTTAAATAACTTAGTTGCACTAGGTATTGAAAAGTATTATATGGCTCTCACGGAAATATAACTAAAAATATGTAGGTTTCATTACTCCCTTAGCCAAAAAGGTTCCTGACCCCTGCTTTAGACATTCCCTTCTAAACCAACCTCGTGCAGTTTTGTGTTGAATAAGCAATTTAAATTTGTAGTTTTTCATCCACAACTTTTCCTCCCCAATACCTACTTTAATGAGCTAAGTGGCACCCATTTGAGAAACACTGGTCTAGACTGAATGAAACGACCCTGGGTACGGCAATCTTCTGCAGTTGTACCGTGCAACAAAGCCAGTGAGCCGTACAATTTACATGACTACGCAAGTGTTGATAAATGATCGCGTGCGATAAATGCAAAACTAGCTTTCACACATGGACTTCCCTTCTACTACGAACACCTTGACATTCGACTGCGAAAGATCACAGGTCTTGGACAAATTATGGCAACAGTGGACTGGGAAATAGTATTGCAATGATTCCTGAACGTTAAACTTGCCTCAGGATTCAGTTGGGTATCGTGCGTCATGACAACGAAGGTGTTAAACAAGTCAGCAACAAGAACGTTCGTGAGAAATTACTTACAACACAACGAATCAGCCTTCCACAAAAACTTTGACAGGAAACTTAAACGCTATTTAATTCTGTGTTGAGAAGACTGGCATCCCTTAATAATTCTCAATAAATTAAAAATACACAGGGGTGTTACGCTCTCAGCTGGTGCATGCGTTCGCTTTCAATCCTGACAAATGACCAATTTTGAAGCGCTAAATCCAAGGAGCAAACAAATCGCGAGCCCACCAATAGACTACGCACCGATTTCACGACGACGTCGATCACTGGTGCAACATCTTTCCTGTCCTAGTATTGCTCTCTGGTGTGATCGCTATCAAATGTTCAGAGCCTCCGACGTTACCGAAATACCCAGGATGGCCTGTTCAAGACAAATAATTAATTACCCTCAAAGGTAATCAGTCTCACGGCTTAAAATTGCGCTCTTCATTCACTGCTGTAGCCAGTGGGGAAAACAGGTGGTAACGACCTGGAAGCCAATACACCCAAGGGCTATATTAGGTACCTAACCACCGTGAAAGCTACATACCGGTATTACCTAAATAACCATGGTTGCTTAAGAATTCAGTGTTATTATAGGCAAGTTTGTAAACCTTGGTTGGAATGGTCAGCTTTTATCTCCGACGAAACGCATGAATCCAAAATGTGCCAAAAGCTCCGTTCTATGGACTTTAGCTTTGAATGGAACTAGTAATCAAGTAGAACAAACCTATGACATAAACTACTGCTGGGTGCTCAAGTACAGTGTAACTTGATGAAGCAAAGAACCACTGTGCCAAGCCTCCAAATCCAATTTACGCAGCTATATTCCGAAAAGCCCAATTGCTCGATAATGCAGATACCTTAAACTGCAATTTCCCACGCTTGAGATTTAGTCACATGTTGGTTAATGCTCCGCCTTCTAAGAGTCCATGATAACATCTCAAGTTAGATGTATAACAATGCAGTTGAACAAAAACAATCAAGCTTTTGTAACACATTACATTCATTAACACAGATTAAGAAAAAGTCCGGACCAAGTATGATACTTTCAGCTGTCATCAGTTATTTCGAAGGTGTTCAGCGCAATTAAGACATAATATATTGTCTCTTTCGCAAGCAATACATATTGCATACTAATGTAAGCAACCACCGACGCCAAGCAATGCGCATGAAAAACAGTATTCTGAATTAAGATATCCATACTGGCGTGTTCGTGGATTGCCGGAAACGCCCAGCCACTAGCAACCAGAGCTGTGGAGCTGGAGCCCAAGCAATTTAGAACAGCTGGAGCCGGAAATTTTGGTTTCTGGTTCCATAGCCCCAGTTTGTGGGGAACCGAGTGATACAAATAACTCGATCGTTTTCAGTTTTCAACGGACCAAATCATTTTGGAGCCAGAGCCAAAAATTTTTAGAGGTTGGAGCCGAAGTCGGATCAAGAGCCAAGAAGTTTAGATGCCCGCAACTGGGACCTGAAATTTGAGACTCAAATTTTGAGTTCCGCCTCTATAACCCTGGTAAAACTGCAGAATCAGATTGAAGTGCTGCTATATCATTGCTAAAGCATTCCCCCCAAATAAGCAACTGCAGTTTGCCACACACTATTGACACACCAATTGTTAACAAACATCAAAGCGTTATATAGTTAAAAGCAACTAAGCACAGCATCAGGGGCGTAACGAGGGGGGCACAATTCCCCGGGCGCCAAAAAGTCCCAACAATGTCACAAGTACTTTCTTCAATACAGTGAATTTGCCTTCGAAAGGACTAAGATTTGACCATAGGGGCGCCAAACTTCGACCATGGGGGCGCCGAATTTGTTTTGCCCTGGGCGCCATCTAACCGCGTTGCGCCCCTGCACAGCATCACTCACTGTATGTGATGGTTGATCCTATAATGATGTCCACCAGCTTTTACACGACCCCCACCATGTCTTCCGTGTGTACCTAGTAACACAAAAATGTTTAAAAAACACACACTTCTGATTTACTTGTAAAAACATTGAAGACAACTGTTAGAAAAAAACTGCACACTAAACTCACTTCTGTGGTTGTTTTTTCAATTTACAAACACATTCTTAACAAAGTGCCCTAGCATTCCAAAATGCCCAAACCCATATCCATCTTCTATATGCAAATAATAATTTCGTAGTTACTGCCAGCATAGCCAGAGGTTTCCTCAAATCATACAACTTACCTAAATCCCATGGGTATATTGCAAAACACTTGAGTATAAGCCAGCAATATTTCAGGTAGCCAGGACTCTGCAGACACCACAGCAGAAAAACAAATCTGGAAATCAGATGGAAAAAAATCGTACAGAATTTGATTTACCCGTCTTTTTAACGTTCTTCCATGTGCCTAGAAGTTAAAAAATTCGTTCCTGTCACTGTGTTACGAAAGTTGAAGAAATCACCTCAAATAGAACCACTGTGCTGCAATACTCGTCACCACTGTTACTAACTGACCCCATACTGAAGAGCTTATGCCTACACAAGTGGCGAAATAAATACTCTTGATAAGATCGTAGTGTCCGGTTCTTGGCTGTGAAAGCAGTCCTTTCGAGAGACAGTGACCCGTTGCAGACCACTGTATGATGTAACAGCAGCCTTAACCCACACACCTGCTGCACTCCCGCGGACCGCATGTTGGAAATCACGACCTTATGGAATCATAAGCTCTACACCTCCGTCAAGAACTGAATGCAATGCTGCCACCACTTCAGTCGAAGACGAGGTATGCTACGTAATATGCTGATAGCAACACAAGCTTCTGTGTGCCGCTCTTTCGTCTACGACAGGGGTGGTCAACCCCTGGCACGCGAGCAAGGCCTCGGAAACGAGATCCTCCCCCTTCAAAGTGTCCGTTTCTTCAATTTCGTTTGTTAACAATCCGTTACTTAATTTAACCATTATGTGCTTTTGATGCCATATGGCTGCTACCGATCCGTATCAGCCGCACTCCGTACCCCATAATTGGGGAGGGGGCACGC
>JGI24021J15306_10013139_pt1 | contig 10287 bp, 7 predicted proteins | sample Ectturendosymbi1_FD_15306 | JGI IMG/M metagenome (IMG submission 15306) | reverse complement strand
GGGGGGGGGGGGGGCGATCACCCTCCTTAAAATCTGCAAAAGTAACTTTTTTCACCATAGTTTTGTACAATTCGGAAAACAACATTTGCGATAGAGCGTCATTTTGTCGTCCACTGTTTGTCACAGCAGTGTTGTGAAGTATACTTAAACCACTATGAGACTTGGCTACCAAATATTACTGACCCCCCCCCTATACTTACTGGCTGGATCCGCCCTTGTAAACTATAAGCAGTAATCTTACAACAAAGCAGTCGAAGGAAATTTAACGGCAAATTGAAGAACACTTTGAAGATCTTTTATTAACTCAGTCTTTAATGTACACGTTCCCTGGTACTTTCACTGCGAAGTGCTCGGCACTCGTCCGCTCGAGGTATTATTTGTTTAATGAAATCATGCATCGCTCAACGCAATTGAGTTCAAAGTGAATTATTATCATTAGCAGCATTCAAGCTCATTCCGAAGCAATACAGCACTGTACGCAGCAAATCGACGTCCCCGAAATAAGCCTAACACGTAATTTGCTGAGTCATGCTTTGATAGAGCTGCACCTGTGCTTGTTCGTGCACTTTTGAAGTTCTTATCTCGTTTGTGAGAACATAAATAACTGCCTCTCTTGTATCCGCAAGTTTTTCATAAAAGATTAAATCAGTCCAATCGTTTATATTGAAGCCTTTCCAAAGTAGGGTAATAAAAGCTTGCCAGTCGGGATCTGGCCAAGAGGTTTGCGGTAAAAATAGCTTGCCTCCGATAAAACCACGCTAGAAAAACAAAAGCTGTTAGAAAGCTAAACAGTTGTTTTTTCTTCAGAGCTTATCTACTAAGCCAGCAGCTGTGTAACAACGTACTTCGGACATGTATAACTAACAGGTGAATTTGAGCAGAAAAACACGTTCGTACAAAAAAGGCAAGACTCGTTTGTACGATATAATTGCTGTATTGACCAACAATACTAAAATGTCACAAGAATAAAACGAAAACAAGCAATAAAGTGCGTGCGCTGATCTTTCGAAAAAGCATTTTTTAATCGAATCATTTCGTCAGGTAAATCTTCTCAAAAACACTTTAAAAGTTTTACGGAAAGAATCAAAGCGAAATCGCACTCCTACCTGACCCGTTTTAGTCAGAGTGTCTTCCACACCTTTGTACGTGAAATAGTTCTGGACGTGCTTGTCGTAATGTGAGTTGTACGGAGGAATAGCTGGACCCAGTTTGGGTTGCACCTTGCCGAAGTCATCCTAAAGATACGAAAGCATATACAGCATGAAGTCGAAAGTGCAGGAAAATCAAAAACATATTGTCAAATCCATATGCCTGTCTAGTCTAAGAGACTCTTTAAAATCGTGTTTCTTTATTTCTAGGGGAGGCAACGTACGTCAAGCGTCGAGCCTTCAAGGTTGGCCTCGTTGTTTAACGGTTTTATTTTGGCCTTTTTTCTGTTTCAAAGAATGTTTAACCCGTTTATAGACGGAAGTTCTTATTTTTTCCTTGCAGCTAATTTTCCGTGCACCAACACACAGACAAAATTTAAGGAGTTAAGCAGTCAAGTAATTGCATAATCTGCCCAGTCTGCAGCCGAGGCTTATTATAGCATTCCCTGTGACTCATTCGTGTGTCCAGTGGTTGCATGGGATGTGTTATGTCTCCATTCGAAATACCTGAGATTTTTGGTGGGGTTAAACACTGTGTTTAGATCCTCGCCCAAGACACGTACTCTGTTTGCAAAGCTGAGTCAGCCAGGCTGCGATTTCGAATGATTGGAATTGGGTCAAATCAGTCTATATTTTTACTATAAAACGCTAACACAACTGTAATCGTGGAAAACCTGAAGCGTTTTTTTGTGTTGTAATAAAGTTTTCCTGGCTGGCATCCGTGATGCTTCGATTCAATTCTCAGTCCACAAAACGCCTCTTAGAGTATTGCCACAGTGGCGCCCAATGATGGGTCGGGGGGGGTTTCTTCATGGTGCTAAGAATGCCGATTTCTATAGATCGGTGTACCAGCATGTGGCACGGATTTTTTCGCATTTGCGCCATTTTCCAGCAACGCCGATACTTGACAGTCTCCGTAAATGTCGCCCCTCACATTTCGCACTTGGCACCTTTTTGCTTTAAACAAGCGACTGAGTGAAAAGTCTGGCCTACATTGTTAGCAATGTTGAACATTGTTGCATTTTAAAGCATTGGTACGTTGTTACGTTAACCTAAAATATGTTGAACATCTCAGAGGCTGAATATAGAAATGTGTGTATGCTGGGTGTTAATGTTACTTTTGCATATTCTGTACACTTTTCAGCAAAAAATTTAAAAATTAATCCGTTTTGATTTTTGTAGTTGTTTGAATTCAACATGAAATTAGCAGGTTTTGTTTCAAGAAGGCACTTTCGCTCCAACTGTGAAAGAATGGGAAGGGTAATGCCCCAATGCAATGGTGTAGGAGCTTCAATTTTTTTTCAATGTGTTTCAAATTATCAAAAATGTTGGCAAAAACTTAAACAATTTGGCCAAAGAAGTTTTGACATTTTTTAACAACACTAATGGCATCACATTTCTATGTTATTGAGTGTATAAATAAAAGTTTATGATATCATATCAAACACATTAACAAACTGTTTCTTGTAACGTGGCTTGATAGATTGTGAGAGATGATGAGTAACTGACTCATTCGAACGTTTGGGCAAAAATATCATTTCATTTACGTGCTTTATTAATTGTACACTGTGGGAATAGAGTATGCTGCAGGGCATACCTACTTCATATTAGAAGAGTACATGCCAGACAAGTATAGAAAAGCTGTGGTTTTAATTTTAACTACAGTGTTTGGATGAACACATATTGTCATAATGTTTGCTGCGTGTTGCATATGTATCTCCTGAGTTAAGTGTGAGGTTTCTTGCTGACAACTACAACTGAAATGTGAATGGAACGCCAAACCTCAGAATTTTGAGGCAGATGTTCAGAGTGGTTTCAACTGACTTCTGGCAATGTTCTTGCACAGTCTAGCCTACATTTTCATTTCGATTATTAAGAACCAAATTTCAAGTACCGAATTTTCTAGTTTCAGGTCTATGGCAACATGGTGGAGGAAAATAGAATGTGCCAATAGTTACAGAAAATTTGTAGGAATAAAGTTTGTTGCATAAACGTTTTTCAGAAAAGTGTGGGAATTTCGGGTAAAATATTCTTTGCGCCCCTTAAAATTGCCTGCTGCTTGCACTTATGCCCCCATGTCACTTAGTTTGCTTGCAGCAAACCAACTATTTTGCAATCGCCGCACTGTTTTGAAAGGTTCCGGTTTACGACTTAAAAAGAAGTAAAAATGCATTTTATCATCAGGACTAGAACCAGCCAAGGTTGACATTGAAAGCAATTCAGAGACGGCAACCGGAAATTTATCTGCAGCTGTTGCAGAGCGCCTTGGTTTTGGACTGTCGTTGATTGTCCACAACATACCTGTATATTGCTCAATGCTATACCGTCCAATACGAATCCTTTCTCCTTGGCAAGCTTCACAGCTTTTGTTGGTGGAGGTGCAATGGTCTTTGCTCGCGGCAGCTTCTTCCAACCCGGTAGGTGGTCCTTGAACTCTCCCTGATAATAAAGTAGAATATCTACTTGAGCGCTTCTTCCGTGCAACTCAGAATGCAGAGTGCAGGGCCACTTCCTTTTCAGGACCCATCAAAAACAGTAAATGCTTGAATGACTGTACTTTTATGTTCATTCTCTGAGGATCCAAAAAGCCCGGGCAAGAGGCATAGGCTATGGTAAAAATGTCCGATCTACATACGTAATCCAGTTGCTTTCAAAGGACGATTTGTTATCAAAACTCACTGAGCATTAATTTTTGCTTTATAAGTATAATTGCCGAAACAGATGGTAAAAGTTGCACAGCGTCTCTTCTGTTACTGTAATTACTTTCAACATTACATTAACTTTTACTTGTACTAACAGTAACACACTTTCCTTTAGAAATATGTTAAAAGTAGCCATGAACGCTTACCGCGTGACAACATATTGCTCGACAAGTCCTTCGACATTATGTGTGGGCCTCTGGCCATATACGAGCTTGCATAGATTACTTTGATAATGAAGGAACATGACCACCAAAACGTAAGCCTTTTAGTATGGCGTTTAATAAAAATATAACTTAAAATCGTTGAACACCATCTTCTGCGCACAATCAAACGTTTCTGTGTCTGAATCATAAGCCAGGTTTTAATTTTTATGCTTTTGCACTATGGAGAAACTTGGCTTAAATTTTGGCAAGGTTTTAGAACACCAAATCTGAAAAAACGGCAAGTTTTCCACTTATTTGCAGCAATTTGAAACAAACAGTGACCGAAATAATATGTTTTTTGGCAAAATGCATAAAAAGTGGGTTCAAAAAGAACATGACGTTTTTCTAATGAAAAATATACAAAACTCATCGAATGAGCGTTTTCGATTTTTATCTGACTGTGCGCAAGTTCTCGGAGAAAAATATGTTACTCTCGGTACACGAACCAGGCAATTTCATCTCCTCATCTCTAAACATACAGACTTGCTTTGCAAACACTTTAAATCCTGAGCGCGTGCCTCATCGAAGAAATATGATTGCGACTAACAACAAAAACTTGCGAGGCCATAAGTGCTAGCTGTATGGGAAGTGAACAATCAGAAAAATCTATCGACATTCTACCAAATGCTACAGTCCGGCTATCGTTGCCGATGCCTAGACGCCGTTGAGAACCGAGCAGTACAAACAATGCATTGTTACAGGCTTAAAAAGATTAGATCTGTTTTCTCGGCGCTTGCTCTCCTAGACTCACGTCCCAAGTCAGCCTCTGCAAAAGTGGCGTTTGTTTGGTTTGTTCCTTCGCCTACAATTTTGTTTCACGCAAAACAGCAAACACAAGGCAAAGAGTCGAATAAAAACTCCCTGAATTTTGAGCGAACATTGTGGCCATCTCGCAACACCAACAGTATTGCTTGGCAGAACAGGACACAAGATAGTACTTTATGGCGAACAGACGTGGCCGGAATCTGTGCATAAATCAAGTTTTGCTTGAAACGACGGTCAATTTTGTTGCGGACGCGCGCTTCCCTACCGGACGTAACTCAAAGCAATTTAAAACAAGACGTTGACGTTAGGATAAAATTTTATGACCTAAGCAAGCACCTAACAACCTCTCGTTATAACATAGTCGTAAGTCTTTACTTGCCGTGCGTAAGTGGTGGGCAACTTTTACTGCTTCCTTTCCTTCTCTACTTTCCGGTAACGTTGCTTGCGGTGTCGGTGAGCTGCTTCTGATTCGTCTGTATGTCGTCAGAAACATAGCCCTGCGAAAAATGTTACCGGTGTATTAGACTACTACAACGAAGCGCGAAAACATTTTCATGTCAAAGTATGGCTTTGAACCACACAGCATATACACAATCGTGACGAAAAGCAAACAAAAATATCATGATACCGATTAAAGAAGTTTTATTAGCACAAGTTTTTCAGCCAATCATTACGATGTGTATTCTAAGCTCGTGACCTTTATGTGTTTGTTTGTTCTGTTTAAAATACTCCATAGTGGTTCATGCAATCGAAGTAAGAGAAGAACCCATCGCTACGATACTTGTGAGCCAAAGACGGATCGATATTTACCATAGACAGAACGTTTTGTACCGAATCTGACGGTCTTATAGTGATTAAAAAAAACTGCATGACAAAGTTTGGATGACCCAAGATTCTATTTTGTTTAAACCTTTACCCGCTGTGGAAAATACAGACAGCTTTAACTTGAACGCAGATTGCTTTCCACAACTATATACTGTAATGCGCCATGCAAGTGATTTCCATTTGGGTAGAGTGTTATTTTACCGTCCCATGTGCCGGGGTGAGATGGGGTAAGAGAACAGCAACGGCTTCCGCGGTCCGTGGAACCCGATCTTGTCTTTGGGATCAGCAAAAGAGCTCCCGGATCGGCGGCCCATCGTACTCTGTCGAGCAAAAGCAGGAAGATGCAACGACCTGTCGCTTATCACTTCATCTTTAAACGCAAGTTTTGAACTTCTTTCAAAAATGTGAACCAATGTTAAAAGGCTTTGACCTTGAATTCATGGCTGCAAAAGGGATAGAAACTTTTACAATGAAGGATCAGAGCCGTGTTAACGTTGAAATCACCAACTTATTTCATGAATTTGTGCGTAATGCAGACAGATTCGCATCAAGTCTTCTTCGAACCCCGAACCCTAAGAGTTCGCTTTGAAGAAAGGTTCGGCCTTCCACAAATACCTTTTTGTTGAAAGTTTGTGAAACGTTCAAAAATTTTTGGAAAATTTTACAATTTTCTTTTATATTTTGAGAGTGTTGATTTCAAGGTTTTGATATACTCATGTAAAATTGACGATTCACGTTTTGCGCTATTTCCTGCAAGATTGCGGTTTCGTTGTGATTTTCGAGAGACGGGAAGATCGTACCGGAGCGGGCCAAAGCAAAAAAACTACCTTGGTTGCAGAAATCGACTAAGACATAAAAATTGCTGAAAACACGTCACTCAGAAAACGCTTGCCACGGCGACGAGGAAACGACAATTGCAACGATCTGAGAACAACAAATGCAGCAGTTGCTGCAAAGAACTTAAACCTGCAGAGTTTCCATCATGCGAGGCGACATAACGTAAACTTGCTGATGCTCGTCCAAGCGAGCGTCGTACTCAGAACTGGCAGCAGATGTTCGTGGGCGCATCGTGCGAATTCTCGGGGATACGGAACCTCTTTGCAAAGGGGTGATTGACCCCTGCCTTGTTGGGGACAAGGAGTGACTTCGCGGGGAAGCAACAGCTGCCGCCATGGTTTTTCTGCTGCGAAACGTATAGTCGGTTCTAAAATGCATGTAAAGAAAAATAGTTCGAATTCAGCAGCGCATAGCATGGGTCATCACTTAGAAAAATCGCCAAACGTCGACAATAACTACATGATTCAGCAAAAACGCGTTTTGTTTTTCCTCAAACATTGCCCTTACCCCCACGCTATTGTGCCGGCATTATGACGTCACAAACGTCTTCATCGTAAAGCATTGCGCAAAAATACGTTGGAAAGCTTTGCAGCAGTTCAGCGTTTCTTAAAAACTTGCGGACCACGGACCCCTAGCAAATCCTAATAAGAGTTACGCACCCCCAAGAGAAACTTTGCAATAAATATTTGCATTAGATGTCAGAGCAAAGCCTATTAAACCCCTTAAATCACATTCACGGTCCCCAGGTTAAGAACCCGTGCTTGAGTTGAACGTTTCAGAGCAAAAGCAACGTTGTCAAAGAAAACGATATGAGTTACGTATTAGACATTTTCGAACATTTACAATAAGAATTAATTAAAACTCGTAAGAAATAAACGAAACTCATCATACTCAAAAGTAAAGTTGAAGTAGAATTTAAAAGTAAACAACGTGAAAGTGTTACTGCAGTTTGAAAATAAACAGTGCCATTTGCAAATTTTTACTAATTCGTGGAAATTTAGAAAGGCAAACTTTTCCTGGGAAATAACATTTCGTACCCTTTTGGCATAACGACGTACCTGTCTGAACGTGCACTGTCATGAAAGAAATTGTGTTGAAGGATCAACTTTTGCTTTTCCGGGATCGGCTTCAGTTTTGCATCACTGGCAATCTTCCTACTTCGCGCAGATTTGCTTTTTCGACGGACTACTGGCACCCTTATCAATGTCCCGCACTCTCCGCGAAAGCACAAGACAACGCCAGTTGTGAGGGCACGACCGCTCATCTTTTACCTGTACTTTCGCGATGAAACCTGATATGGGAATGTTGACACTGCAAATACTCACATCCAGTTCCTCTATAGAGCGAATATAGTTGGAAACAATCTGACCAGGAAAGCGCTGCTATATTGGTGACCGTGCCGCGGCGAACCAGCCTCTCAGTCGCCCTTCGCCGAGTCAATGACGTAGAGTCCAGAGCTGTGTTTTGGGCTGGCAAGACAAGGGACCGTACAAAAACCGGTGGGCGGGCACAACAGCACCGCCGATATGCGAAGAGCGATATGCGCTTAGGACATATACACTTTGTAACACTGACACAATTTCGTGTCTAGCAACATAGGTCGAGATCCATTCCTATTACAGTATTTTGCCTTCTGGTAAGGTCTAGCTATAGCAGCCTAAAGTAAATTTTATCCGCTGTCAGCACATAACAATAAAGAAATTTTCTAAAGCAGTATACTGCATACTAACATTATAAAAACTGTTTTTGGCGTATGGTTAGCATGCTTTATCACTGATTGATTGAATTATTTATTTATTGTTTCATGTGGCTCAGCAATAGAGGCAGAAAAAAATACAAAGTGCATTAAAACACCATGCTAAAAGCAATCAATTGTCAGTGGAAATTAAAATAAATGAAAACACAATGGCAAAAAACACTAAAGGTGAAATGATTGCCACTGTGTCACGTAGGATTGGTGAAAGACCATGGAGGTCATCTACTCAATCAACCTCATTAGCATTAGAAAAGTATTGACAAGTGGAAAACAATAAATGAAAATGAAATAAGCACAGTTGTAAAAGAAACAAATTAATAAACAAGCATAAGGTTTCATTTCATTCTTGTCACAAAAATTTAACCCATGATTCAATCAACTACTGTAGTTATGCAAAATGTGGAGAAAATATATGTTGTCGGAGCAGCAAGTGCAACAGAAAAATTTGCACAAGGGCACATTTGGCTTTTTATACTCTCTCCTAACAAGATCTCCGTCTAACTTGCATCCAACGACATGACTACAAATCGAAACCATATACGCTAAACTGCCCCAGCAGGTTGGTAAATGTTGCTACCCTTACCGGCATGACGGGGATTTATTGCCAGCTTTTTGGGGCTGGTATGCGATTTTGCAATCCACGTATACCAGCAAACTACGTGCAAGTTTTACAACTATCTAACCACGAGGTGCTTACAACCGGGAAATGAAGATGCTCGCGGTGCGTATAAATACCTCCCGTGGCTGCTGCTATGAAAGAATAAGTCAACTAGCCAATCAGTCAAGAGCTTCTTTAATATAACCAAAAGACTTCGAAGAGAGCTACAGATCGTTACTTGGGCAGAAAAGAGAGCACTTCAAAATTTTCATCAGGTCACTATGGTAGAGGGCAGCTTCCAGGTAATTTACGAAAAATTTTATTTTGTGGGTACAATTGCAAAACGTGCGGAAGTAGACTGAAGCAGTCAAGTTGTGGTGTTACAGGTGTTTCTAAAAAGCTTCTGAGAATGAAGCAAATCGCGTTTTAGCCAACTTTAATGCTATAATACCAAGCTTTGTTGTACCTCGATCTACAGCTACAAAGGAAAGGTAGTTTCAATTCATAGGTCAATTAGAGTTTTGATAGAACTGCACAATTGACAATTTCAGTTAAGATTAATTTTTTTACATCTTTAAAGTCTTCCAAACAATTGATCTAGTCAAGTATGGTTTGATTTCCATATTAGACAGCTTNCTTTGCTTGTATTTTGACGGAAATCCCTCCCAAAGCAGTGACNTCACGAGCTTATGTNAGGAGTGCCTGGTTAAATATTTCATGCTATCCTCTTGTCGTTTCCACAACATCTGTGATTTCACCAGTTACCTTTTTTTTATTCATTGTACTGCCTCGAGTAATCACTGCCTCGAGTGCAATAAAAAGACATCCGATTCACTTTGCAGGTCATGTAGGTGAAACTATCAACTGCGCTTATATTTATTTACAGGTCGTCTCTGCAAGGAATGCTCTATTTGAATAGAATAAGAAACAGTTTTGAAAGTTTCCAACACTTATTTGAATACTTTTGCTGCTTTTTTCGGAAAATCAACCCTTCTGTGATGAGCATCGCTATACACTTACACTTACAAGGCAAATGCACACGAGGAGCTGACTTGGCATGCGCAATGCTCGCTCAACAGAAAGCTCTCTTCCACTTCTAACTCAACAGCATTAGTCTGATCACGGCAGTGTTGCTGCGTTGTAAGCATTTACAACGTTCAATTAAGGCAGAGTTTCAACAGAAACAACTGCAGTTGCCACTGGCTGGGGTAAGCTGAGACGAATGTTACGGCTTGAATTCACGATGCGTACAGCAAGCTTTGCTTGTCATATAGCACCTCACATGTGAAGTAATTTTTGTCAGCTTTCGTACTTATAAAATCATTGCTGTGGTCGAGCGCAGTGGTTCTCAACCACGGTCCCGAGAGCGGCATACGGCTCCCAAGCACCCTTTGTGCGGCCCTCAGTAGTCCTTCAATAAATCCTCTTATAATTTGCGTAACAGAAGCAGACT
>JGI24021J15306_10013136_pt1 | contig 10288 bp, 7 predicted proteins | sample Ectturendosymbi1_FD_15306 | JGI IMG/M metagenome (IMG submission 15306) | reverse complement strand
AGAAAGTTGTGGCGAAATGCCGGGCTCTGCTCAATGTTATTAGGATGTTGAAAGGTACGTCCTGGGGTGCAGGTAAACGTCCATTACTTACTGTCTANAGGTCGCTGGTTAGATCTGCAGTAGATGGTATGGAGGCCTATTTTTTCGAGTCTCCCAGTCTATTAAAACCATTACAAAAGATCCAAAATGATGCACTGCGCATGTGTACTGGAGCCCTGGTCAGCATTCCAGTGATTTGCCTTCATCACGCGTGCAATGAGATGCCTTTGAACGTTAAGCACAAGTTCCTGTGCTTGAAGTTTGAAGCCCATCTCTTGTCGTTCAGTGACCATCCAACCCTGTCGTTAACTGAGGATTACTGGCAGGAACGTTTTCCTGACTCGCCTGGTTTCTGCTCTTTTAATATGTTCACAAAGACTGAGGTTGATCAATCCATTTTCGCCGCCGCTCCGGTGCGCATTCCGAATATTCCTCCTTGGTCGATACGAAAACCTGTCATCGACCTCACTCTTTTACAGTTTGTCCGTCAGACGGCATCTGCATTCGTTGCACCGGTTTTCTCTTCGCATTTGCACAATATATATAATCAGTTTGTTAAAATCTATACAGACGGATCAAAAACTTCTGAACGAGCCGGTTGTGGTTGATACATAGCGGATAGGAACCTACGATCTTCTATTACAACAAACAAATTCTCCTCCTCCATCACCTCTGAACTCTTCGCCATTCTTCACACATTGTACCTGGCACACTCATTAAAAATTATTAAGGTAGTTGTTGCCACAGACAGTCTCAGCCCATTACAATCGATCACTGATTGGAACTGGAAAAAGCATAGTTTCGCAAATAAATTGCCCTCCTCTATTCCACACTCTCAGCATCGGGATACGAGGTCCCTTTCCTTTGGGTTCCGGGCCACCAAAACATCCCAGGAAATGAAATTGCTGACCAATTGGCAAAACTCTCCACTGCCAAACCGTCTCCAATCCACCCAAATGTGTTCACTACAAACGGGTAAATACCCGATTGAATTTTACTGATATGCTGCCATATCTGTACCAGCACCCTTTCCACGCGTGGGAAATTCAATACCAGACCGTTACAAGAGGAAATGCATACAAAGTTATCTTTCCTGCCCTGCTGCGGTCCTCTCTGTCGACCCACGCCCTCTCTACTATAATCTTTCGTTTGTGCACAGGTCACTGTCAACTAAATCATCATATGTCACGCATTGGTCTTCATCCTGAGGGGCTCTGCGACCAGTGTGAAATACCAGAAACTGTAGAACACGTTATTGAAGCTTGTACCAAATTCACAGAGGCGCGACGACGTCTGAAACACACAGTCGAAGATCTTGGTATAAATTTTTCCACCCCAGAAATCCTACGCAGCACAGCTGCTGCGAAACATGTGGAAGCTTTTGTGCGAGAGTCAGGCATACGCATATAAATTCTCTTTACTCCTGCCCTGGCACTGCAAGACCTCGCAGTCACACAGTGCCATTACCCCCCCCTCATAATAATAATCGTGATGACGAGTTTGGAAGGTGGGGAGCAAGTTGAGTGCTGTTCTTGATGCGAACGTGCTATGAGAAAGGAGGTCATAGTTCGGTTTGACGTTTCTTGGAGCTATCAGGCAAAGGGTCGGTGACTGATGCTGTTTTTGGTGGTCCTGTTACCCTTTGTTTAAGTGCGTGCTGCAAGTACTTGGTGCGGCATCAAGAGCGTTAGGTGCTTTATGTGCATTTCTTGCAAGTGCTATCCGAGTAAATGCAAGCGCCAATCGTTTGGTTTTAATCTGTCTATTGTTGAATTGAACGCACATCAGACAGGTCACAAGGCCCAACACGTTGAGAGTTTTTTTAAAACTCTACAGTGTCAGTTTATTATGCATGTGTCTAGGAAGACTGTGTTAAAACAGTCTAATTTAAAGTTTAGACCAGAAAAACCGGGGATAATCTCGATAAGTTTAACGCTCGCTTGCTCGATCTTAAAAAGCTTCTTCAGATTTAATCTCACTTGCTATATGTCATGATTAAGACGGATGGTGTCAGATTCCAATAAATTCGTTCTCATTAGAAGTAAAGGCAGAGGGAGTGTTGGAAAGCAGTTAGTTCTACGCACTGCTTCCACCCATCAATTTTTGGTGAAAGCACGAAGACTTCGAAGTTGATTACATTGAGACTGGCTATTAAAATGATGAGGCTGTACAGCGACCACCACGTGCTCTGTGATCGTCGAGTTGCAAATCACAAGCATTAATGAAACTGCCGGTTTCACATATTGTCGTGTACCGCAAAGGCGCGAAAAAATCTGTTTAATATTGAAACCGTTTGACTTGCGGTACGTACAAAGTGACACTCTGAAATTTTAAGGAAATGCGGTGCATGCGCTTACTTATTTGCTGAATGTGCAATTAAATTGGTTAAGTTTGTTTAAATAATGCAAGTTATTTAGTTATGAACTTCTTCCTGATTCAAGATTATTAGTTTAGCTTGGTTAGGTTTTGAAATAGCACTGCTCAGGGGGCTTATTTGCAACTAACTCGAAAAAGCACGCAGCTGCCTAATTAAATGCTTGTTGATATTAAAGGGCCCCATCTGCATTTTTTGGGGGGCAACAGCCTTTCACACGGCTGTGGCTGCTCTTCTACCGGTGGGTCAGGTAGGCCTACTGTTCTGACACTGGTAAATAAAAACTTTCGAGGCTGCTCACCCTGATCTGTTTCATACGAAGATGAATGTCTTTATAATTTCACCACAAACTTGTCCATTTTCATTCAGCACTTTTCGCTGACTAAAGACCGCCGTGCAACTGATTAGCAGAATAGAGAATTACGTCAGCCTGCAGCTAGCGGTCACTAACACCCAGTGTTGCCACAATGTTGTTGCGGAGAAGTACTAGATTTCATGATAAAAAAACACTAGATTCACAAAAAAACACTAGATTACAAAAGCAAACTTACACACAGTGAAAGTGTCCAGAAAATGTGTTGCAATGCCATCACAGACATTGTGCAATTCATTGTAAACCAGGGACAAAGAAAACGGAAGATAGCAGCAACGCTTGTGTTTATTTGTGCAGGTCACTGTAACTTTTCACAGATGACCAAGTGACTTCGCAGCGGTTTAACTCAAAACATAATATATTGTCTTGTGTAATTGAAGATTTAATTAGGTAGAATTTTTAGCAAATTACAATTGCACTAAATCAAAAGGTCTAAATTACAGTTACAATTACACAAAGGTGTGTAATTAATTACATTCAGCTCACTCATAAAAACACTAGATAGCCATGAAAAAACACCAGAACACTGTAGATGAAAGGAAAAAACATTGGATCTAGTGGAAGAACACTAGGAGTGGCACCACTGCTCACACCTCGCACTGCTTATCTTCCAAGTGTGCACATTAGGAAGGTCCCAGGCCCAGCTTTGTGACGTAAACTACACTTCAATCGACACCGTTGGTAGTTCATATATCCAGCTTGTTGTCACGCTAGCAGAGCACGGTACACACAGCTCTTGTTATAGATGGCAGTACAAACCACGCAGAAATGAAGAAAGCTGCTTCAGTATTTCTCAAACCTCAAAAATCCGTAATAGCCTGGTTTGATAACAAATGCGTTGCAACCTCTTGTGGTACTGCCGAAAGATATTCTGAAATGCATCCCATCTCGACTTGCAATGCATCCGACTACAAATGTTGGTGAAAAACTAAGAAAATGAATATCAATATTCTGATAAGGGGGGGCTTGAGCCCCTTCAGCCCCCCCTTGCTGCGCCTTTGACATCAAGCTGTCATGTGAAGTGCTGATCACTGAAGTCTAACCAAACACAAGGTTTCCATCGGACTGAAGCAGTCGACACTGGTACAAACGACCTTACACATTCAGAAACAATGAATTTGGCGGCATTATACAGCATTAAGTGGACTTTTACTTTTTTATGAACCAAACACTGGTCTAAATCTTATACAAAAATCCGCCAAATTTTCCGCCGAAATATTTCGGAAATAGCCAAAAAATCCGCCACACGCCAAACGCAAATTTTACCAGCCAAGAAAAATAAAATAGCCCAATGTGGCGAAAAACAGAGCATCTGACAACACTGCAACACAACGGCAGTAACCATCGGAAAAGTGCGATTCCACGACACGTTACCNTTTATGACGAAACAAAGGTGCAGTTTGGCTGCGGCTAACTCGAGANAGCACCAGAAGTTGGGGATCAGCAGGGTTGCCAATTTTTGGAAATCAAAAAAGCCAGACNAAATCTGGCTTTTTTCAGTCAGAAAGGCTTGGCTCTGGAAAAACATTGTCTGAGCTGCATATTCATTGCAAATCTTTTCTGAAAAGAGTCTATAACCACGCAGGGTGCACAAAATATTGAAGAGATAGTATTGTTGCCCTAAAAATGATCGATGCTGCTGATAATAAACAAATGCACAACAGTGTAACTACAGGGAAAGAAAATGCTTCTAAAGAGTGGAATTATTTTATACCGATGTTTCTGACGGGTTCTAATCAGAACCGTCGCCAGAAAGTTTTCATAGGGGGTTTTGCAGTTCTGCGGGGGGCTTTTCGTTCGTGCTGGGGGGCTTGACATTATAAAATTAACCAAAACTCCACTTATTTATAGTGTTTCACGTTTCAATTTGGGGGGATAAGCCCACCAAAGCCCCCCCGTGGCGACAGGACTGGTTCTAATGTCTAATTTGTGTTTGTTTATGCATCTTTTATGTGTATATGCTTTAAAACTGCTATCTGGCTTTTTGGGACAAGGTCTGACTTTGTTTGGAGAAGACAGGTGGCAACGCTGATTGATACCAGTGTTGCCACTTGTGATATATTAACATGATATCAGATGTGATGTTCTCATAAATTTCTGATGTTTGATGTTTTGTCGACTAATCTGATGTTGACTGGGTTGTTGTTTTTGTTTTCCACATTTCCTCTCATTTTAGGACGAAAATTAGTTAGATTCATGATTTTCCAGTTCCTTTCATCAATTTCTCACCCTAATGTATGTTTGGTTATCATTTCAAACAAAGAAGCTCTCTTCGCTGCGTTTATAGTCTAACATTTTAGGTAAATTATGAACGATTTCTCCATTTTAATGGCGATATGTCGTTCTGTTTCGGTTTCAACGAGGGTTTAATAAAGCATTTAGCTTATATGAAACTGTAGCGTAGAAATTTCATGTTATCTGATGTTGAAAAAAGCAGCAACCTGATATTAACGAGACTGACCCCAGTGGCAACATTGATTGATACTAAACAGCAGTCAGCAACCACTAACTTTAGCACGCAAATAGTAGCGTTTTTGTGACATTTGTGCAATAAGCGTGATGCACGAGTAGAGAGTCATACCCATGCTAATAGAAAGATCATTAGGAAAAAGTTACCAGCAAAACCAAATATATTAGCATTGAACAAAACTGAAAATACTTATAGGTTATTCAGTAGCGATTACTAAAACTGGCAGACAGTCAAACTTGCAGAGAAATCAGTTGCTGTTGGGGGCCCTTGATACTTAACGCAACTTAGGAATACAGTATAGATTTGTATTCTTGTATCGCTTCTGAATCACAAAAAAATTTCAAAGGAGAATTCTATTTCATACAAATAAATATCATAACAGGGGCCCCCTTGAAGCTGGGGACCCGGGGCAATTTCCCCCGTTGCTTCCCCTTAATCCGGACCTGGGTAGTAGGCTACTAGCGCTGCACATTGTAAAAAAGCAGTACTGTTATTATTTGTCTTAAAACTGTCAGAACTTCCGAACAATACTGTCCGAGACTTTCCTGTATTGCCTAGCAGCCCTGGTTCAGCAGCACCCGAAGTGAAATAAATAAAACAAGAAAAGAAAAAGGCCGGCAGAACCAAACCATAGGGCCTTTGTAACAGCTGGTGTGCTCACATAGGCTGTTGAGCACTGTTGACTACATCATACGTTGTTGCGTTTGCATTTCGACTGAATCAAGTCAGCAGTCAATTCGTGGTTTGTAGAAGCGGGAGGTTGGTTTGCTTTGCTGGTGACAGTAGAGGTGGGTAATGCTTTAGCCTACACTGTTCACAGGATTAGAATAGCCTGTTTTGGCTACGTAGTTTGTGTGATAATTATTTCTGTAACAGTTTAGAAGATTTCTAACAATAGAATCCATCAAAACGAACACCGAAAACTAATGAATCTATATTAGTGGCAGTGTGTTGGCTCGTCTACAGGAATGTTAAAGTGCATATAGAGCTTATGTAGTTCCATTGTTTGGAACATAAAACCTGTAATTTTGTGATAAAGAAACAGATTATTGCTGCGCAATGTTTTCCTAAAGTCATGTGAGTAATAACACTTATTGACTTTCGCAAAGCATTCAAATACTGACGCAGTGAGAATTAAAGCACGTGGCGTTTGCACAGTTTATAAAAAAAATTTAAAAGATTTTAAGGAATGTCTTCTGCAATTAAATTCAAATTTGTAAAAGTTACGCAATTTGAAATAACAGTTTTTGTTTTATACAATAATGCACTGGGTAATACTAATTAAAAGTTCACGGTTTGCTGCAAGATTTCAAGGAATCAGTCGACTGTGCTCTGCTTTCATTACTTCGCCATTACTCAGACTTACAACTGCGTTTGAGGAACTAGTCTCCACAAAAGCGACGCAGCCGCATCAATCAGGAAATGTTTTGAAGCAAATGATTTCCTGTAACTCTACGCACCCTCAGTACAGAAATCTCCAAGCAGTGCTTGCGCGGAAATGCTGAAAAACTAAAGTAGTTTTTGCATTGTTTTGTTTAAAAGCTGATGAACCACTCTGGAGCCGCAAGCTCTGGAGCAAGTCATATGTTTTTCAAAACAAAGCAAAAATATGGGCCAAAGGCGGCCCTTCAACAACTTTAATGTGTAGACAAAGAACAATGTAAAATCAAATAACTTCAAACAATTTGCAGTGTGAAATGGATTTTCACGCAGAAGCAAATTTCCAGACAAAATGAAAAATTTAAATTGCTTTCGGCAAGTAAAATAATATTTGTGTAGCATGTGTAAAATATAGGGGCCCTTTTTTGAGGTAACGTGAACAAACATAGGGGCATTGGGCCCTTTTTCAAGACCATATGTTGTGCAAATGACATATCACAAATTGTACAATGTTTTGGAGCAGCTTTCTGGGATTTTGACTCGGGCCCTAAAGTCTAATACCCACCCCTGGTTGAGAGTTGTACATGCTGGAGTTTCTGTGTTTTTAATGGCAGATGTCATACCTAGGAAGCAGAGTTTCATTGTTACGCTTTCGTAACACTGAAAGTATACCCAAACAGCCATTGCAAAAGGTATGCTAAGACGAGATTTGATTTACAAAAGGATTTCCTGCTTGCTGCGTTTACAGAAGTTCAAGTACAGTGTGACGCCGCCCGCCGGATGCTGGTAGAAAAGCTAAGAATGTGCAAAAAACAGCCTAAATATTGGATTGTAGAAAACCGGAAAAAGTGCTGTTTTCAGATGAAAGTTATTTTTTGTTCCACCGAAAAATAGCGGATTTATTACGATCAGGAATCGTGAGCAATGGGTCCTACCCATTGCAATGAGCTAGCAAAGGAAGCCAAAAAGATGTTCTGGGGCACTTTCAGTTTTTCAGTAGTAGCTTCACTTATGCCAATTGAGGGTATGATGAATTTATACAAATACATTGATGTATGTAACTGAGAGAAAAGCCATTCCAGATATGAGAAAGGCAATTCCTGATGGAGGAGGAAAATTCCAATAAGATATTGTCCCGCGTCTTTCATTTGAAAAAGTGAAGACGATTTTCAGGAAGCAAACTTAAATGTGATAGATTGGCCTGGAAACTCTCCAGACCTTAACGCCATTGAGAATTTGTGATCAGTAAGAAAATCCCGGTTACACAAATTCGATTGCACCATGACCAAACTAATAGAGGCCATCATTCAAGTATGGCGTCCAGGGTTGCGGAGGCGGAAGTGAAATGTCTGACTCCAACTCCGACCTTTCCAAAATTTCCGACTCCGACTCCTTAACATAAAGTGAATGTAGTTTGGCGACAAGAATTTTGTAGCAACTAACACTCAATGGAAATCGTGGTACACAGCAAGAATTATCTGTTTCAACAAAAGTTTAATAAGAAATTGTACCTATTCAACAGGAACAAAATATGCGATTCCGAACCCTAGTGTCGTTAGGAATCCGACTCCACCAAAAAGCCTCCGATTCCTTGCCACTCCGTAACCCTGAATTGGCATTGCGACAGTAAAACAAGTAAAACTTTCAAAAACTGTTAGAATCCATGACAAAGCGTGTACCGATATTCTTCGTGTCCTTCTATTACTGTATTAGGTTTAAAGAAGTATTAAATTTGCTTTGCTAGTGAGAATTACTGTCTATGGCCTACGATTAATGTTAAATTTGATGTAGGCCTATAATTGTGAAATTCGCAAAGCAACTGTGTATTATGTGCATTATTATTTGAGATCAGCCTGAGACCTTGTGAAATTTAGTTATAACATTGGTAAATGTTTATGATGTAAAATACCAAATAAAGCATATCATTTTCTAGTCACAGTATTGCAAAGCTAGTGAAGCTCTTAATTAGTTGTAATTTATAAGGGGGCCCGAAACAGCTGTCGCACCAGCGTATTTTATTCCCCCCAAGGGCCCTGTTCCTGCTGCATTGCTTTCAAGAGTATTTCAGTTGGCAGATGAAGACTCGTATCTACAATTGAAACAATAGCATCATTGATTAACCATATCTTGAAAATAGTCTATTGTATCTGACAGCTTCACCACTCGCAGTACCGTGTGCAGAAGTTATCTCACAGCAAATATCTTCAATTGAAGTTTCAAAAATCTTGATAAACGATTTATGAAAATTCTAAAACAAGACGAAACATTAGGCAGGTTTACTAGCAGCCTATACATCTGACACAATAAAACCATGACTGCACTAGCTGAATGCGGAGCCAGGCGTTTGTATTAGGCTATTGATTTCTACTCTGTCCTGATCGTTCGGTCTGCATCTTAATTAAAAGCAGGCCCGTAACCAGCTTGGGACACCAGAGGGGGCGAAGAGTTTTCTGGGAGGGGCCCAAATTTTGAAACTATGTCCAACACATTTTTCAAGGGGGCGAAAACATTTTTAGTGTTGGCTTCGCTTCGCCCCCTAGTTACCGGCGGGCCTGCACGTGTTATATAACTCTGCACGTGTTGTGCAATGCGTTACGATTGGAGTTGTTTCTCCTGTAGTTCGAATTTCGGGTATCGTGATAGTCAGAAGAGTGCGAGGAAAAATGGATAAGTTTGTAGTTGTACAACGCTGAGGTCTTCCGGAATCAAATGTACTGCACTGAAGTACTTGTGACATTGCTAGGACTTTTCGGCGCTCTCATAGTGATTCGGCGCCCGGGGAATTGTGCCCCTTGACCCCTGTCGTTACGTCCCTGATTACTGCGCTCAGCGACGCGCCTCAACAAATCATGGTACACAGCTCTTGCCAGAGGTATACGGGAACCTTGGGCTTTAGGGAGGAAAAATTTTCAATTCGCCCGAATGTTTGCGCCACTTTGAGGAAAACGAAGAGGAAAGTTTTGCAGGCCGATAGTTCTGCTTAAGAAACTTGCCCAAATATATCGGAAAGTATTTCCTGAATTTTTTAAATCTTGTCCAAATCTCCCCCCCCCACTTCGTACCCCTATAGCTCCAACGCAGAAACTTTGCCAAATTACTAGCAATCTTCATCTTAGTGGATTGAATAATTGGTTTTACGTGGTCATAACAATTTTTACTCAACACTTGAATATTTGCAGCCCAAAATTGGAGGAATGACGGCGCCATTTGCCCCCACCTGGCTACGCGTCAGGCAACAGTTACTGATGGCCACTAGCGTAAGGAGGGGGGGCACGGTGCCATTGCCCCCCTCAGACCCTAAAAATAAAAAAATGTATGAACAGTATTCGGCAGTGGCATAACTAAGGGGGGCAAGGGCCTAAATTTAGAATAAACTGACTTTGTTTTCTGGTCACTGATATACGCACTACGCAAATTTTTTATGACTACTGTACGTTTCCTCTGCTTTATTTTCATTATACTATTTCATTCTTTCACTGACAAAATTGCTTCACACGTGGCTGTTAAGTAACTTAACACAGGTAACAATGAACACCAGAAAAGAGCTTCGGCTGACGTGAGATTTGAGCCCACAAACTTCAATAAGCGTCTTCGATGAGCGATACATGTCTAAAACATATAACATCCAAACACGCATACAGGTTTATTTCAT
>JGI24021J15306_10013135_pt1 | contig 10288 bp, 8 predicted proteins | sample Ectturendosymbi1_FD_15306 | JGI IMG/M metagenome (IMG submission 15306) | reverse complement strand
ACACTGACGCTGTGCGAAGAGTCTTGATAACGATGTTGTGGTTAGACAGTCCTCGGAGCGTTTCGCTGGGTCGTAGCCATTCGCAGCACGCGCTTACCAGTCGTACACTCAACCTGAAACACAGGAGAACTTTTGGCAGTATTTATGTAAAAGAATAATTCTGCACAGCAGTCAACTAAAACATTCCAGAAAAGGAAAAAGAATAGGTTAAAGGAACACCCGAAAACAAGAGAGAAACGGATAAACATGCCAGCACAAAATGACAAAGTAAAATCAAAAGGCACTTAAAACCGAAGACACATAGAAATGAAATAAAAAAGGAAAATAACATTAAGCTAAAACCTCCGTAATCAAACAACGAACAGGACAAATTAAAAATTAGGGAGATAATAATAAANAGAAGAAAAGCTTGAAAAAAAGCAAACGAATAAAACAAAAAACAAGCTTACCAAGNGGAAAGGGTTAAAAAAAACAGGAAACAAACCTTAACATCAAACTAGGGGAATAACACCGAGAATCAGTCAGGCAAAGCNAATCGAATGTATGTAAAAGCAAAACCGGATTAGAAATAAAACTTGAAATCACCTGATGTCCGGTAAGATAATCCTGTCCAAGTTGATTGAAGCTTTCATCCGATGCATCCATTTAATTTGTACGTAATATAGTTGACAATTCGTAATAAGCGTTTAGGGCAGGGATGGGGAACCTGTTTACTATCACGGGCCACATGAATTGTGGAATATCGCTGGCGAGCCGCAAAAATTAATTAATTTTATTTTCAAATTCTACCTTCACCTTTCTCAGGACGTTAAAGAGAGAAAACACATGACAGCGAGCGAGAGACTTCTCTTGACTCACTGTCTACGTGTCTGCTTGTCACTGAGTTTTCGTTTTGGTGCGATGTTGTGTTCTAACTTTGGTAACGAAAATTTTGATGCAGCCATATCAAATGTTCACGCGGGCAGCATTTGCCCCGCGGGCCACAGGTTCGCTACCCCTGATTTAGGAATTTTACGCGATTTTTTCACATACATTTGTCAATTTAAACAAATGTGTTCCAAACTTTTCAACATCTTTGAAAAAAATTATTTAAATTTATTCTAGATCAGTAACGCCAGTTGTTTTGCTGCACAAGTTGATTATGCACACTTTGGTATAGGTTCTAAATACGTAGCGTGCACGGCATGAGTAATGGCAACATTGTGCGGATCGGGAAGTGTAAGCCTTTTGTGTAGTGAAGGATTACTGCAGTGGCCAACACTTTTGCGCAGGTTTTCTACTCGACTTTCTCTAAGGTTGGTTAACTTAAAATGCTTTAAGTTTGAAGGCGATCAGATGCGCATCTGCGATCGTCACGCAATAAAATTCTTTCAGATTTAAAATATCGTTTTCGTGTCCCTTGCTGATATATCACCACCCATAAAAAGTTAGCAACTGCGAGGCTTCAATAACATTTTGTTCGAAAAACATCACATATTACTTAATATGAACTATTTGAACAATTGGTGGTTGAGAGTACAGATTAAAGTAAGCCATATGGAAAAAAACTTATTTTTCAATGGTTGAACAAACGCCTTCTATACCCACAAGTTGAAGGAGAACATGATCCAGGCCTTGTCAGCCATGCAGCACAATTTTGCTTCAATCATACACCCGAAGTTCAATTTGACTGGCCCCTTTCACTTTTGTTAGGCAATGAATTCCAGAAGATATGACAAAAATAACGTCCCAACAGTTGAAATAAACGACGTTAAGCCGACTGTTGGTAACAAACTATCAATGCCGCCACGGCGATGCCACTGCGGCGACAGCAAAGTTGCGAAATGCGTATGCATCCAGTAAAGAGAATGTCGCTGAAAAAGAAATAACATCAATTACGACCTGGAAAGAAAACAACAGCCACAGCAATGAACCTGCAGAAATTTAAAAGTTTATTGTAAGGCTTTAGACAGTTTCTGTTTTTCATTTACCAAACTTTTGACGATGTATACGAAAATATTCCGGCTCTCACGCACCGAGTGAAATGCTGCGGATTTATACGTGGAATCGGAAACGTAAGTTTCAATACGGAAGCATTGCTTTCGTTATTGGAAAACAATTAATCTCAGAATTACCACTTGAGTTGCTTGAGTCAACGTCACCCACTTTAAATATGTAGTAATTCAGCATATATTGATGAAGGGGATCTAAAAACGGCAGCAGTGATGCAAAAATATCGAATTTGAACATATATCTCAGAAACAGGAAAAACGTTGTTCTACGGCAAAGTAGGAGGTTCTCACGCGCGTACAACGATTTTTCCATCACTGAAATCAGGCTTAATAGAATTCGATTCAACCTATTTACGTCTCTGTAGTCAGATCCAAACTTCGACACCAAAAAGTATTCAAAGAAGCAAAAAACATGTACGAAAACGCAATATATTTGATTCTGGAGCACTGCAAAACGTTGATTTATATTGATCTTGGAGTACTTGCTTAAGGGTTTACAACATCATCTAACTGATTGTTGTGGGAAAGATGTTCTCCCTGGGTTATTTTTGTAGAGAAACAAAGAAATATATAGTAATGTATTTTTTAAGTAAAAGTTTCTTTTTAAAATCATTCCTGGTTACCAATGTCTTATGTAATTTGTATCGTTTTGTGAATGCAAAAACTTTCAAAACGAGTTGACAGTGGCACTTGTACGTGCACACTCCGATTACCACCGAATTTAAAAAATAGGTGTTTAAACCAGTACGTCTGCTTTCAGCAGGCGGTAAGTATTATGAAAATATTTAACTGATTTCGTCCGAACTACACACTCAAGTTAAATGCTAAATCTGTAATGGAGGAGTAAAGTTTACATTATATACGTAGACTTTTTATTAAAATCTTATACTGCACAAAGTCCAAAAAAAATTTCGAAACCAATTGATCAACTCAAAACGAGTTATATTTTGCGAAAATTTGAAATAAATTTTACCTTCTTGCATCAAATAATATTATTCAAATATTTTGTCTTCAACTTGCTTTACTGTACACTTCCTTGGTTTAAAAATACATATGCTTAATTCACAATGTTTGTTTGCAAAAGTCAGTATTGTTAGCAAAATCTGTGATTTAATTCACGCAGAAAAGGATGTTGACTAGGTGAGGAGCCTAAACTTTGTAGTATGTACTGAAAAATAGTCAAGTAAATCAATATGGAAATGATACTGAGCAATTGTTTGGTTTAAAATACAATGTCATTAATTTCATAAGTCAGAAGCTTACATTAAAAAAATCAACACATACTCAGTGAATTGAATACAATCAAGCTTTTGAATTGTTATTTCCAACTTCACTATGCAAAATTTTGAAGTTGACTGTGTTGCAAAGACTCACATGAATATGCAACAGTTCGTGAGTTATAGTTGCTTATGATGTTGAATGACGATTAACAGTTGAAAGAAATTGCGTTAGCGTTTTTGGCAAATATGTGACATTAAGAAACTGTGAAAGAACAGTTTACAAAGCTTCTATAACGCTGACCAAGGCTTCAAATTTTGTAAAAACATAACATTTTAGGTGAATGTTACTTTTCGTTACGAATAATTCTCTAAATGTGAAAGATGAGTTACCAATCATTGAATTAATAAATGATTTTCAAAGCATGCGAAATCAAAATCATTTTTTAAAAAGTAAAATACTTATGAAATTACTTTTCAAATGCAACGTTAGCGTTTTCCTGTATAAAATCTTACCTCGTAACTAAACCTGCTAATATGATTTAAAATTGTGCTTGGTTTGATTAACAACAAACTTAATTTGTATGCTTTTGTTACAGAATTACATAGAACTGGGAAAAAGAGCAGAAACAGGCTGGTCCCGTCATACTTTAACATAATTCGTATTAAATTTAAATTGTACAAAAGCAAAGTTACACGCGGATCAAATTTATCTACAAAGCAGATATAAGCACTAGAGGGGATTTGGTATTTGATTTTTTAGTTTACTTCAACTACTGCGTGCAATGCACCGTTACTGAGTGGCAGTTGACGGTTTTTCTAACTGCTCTTCTGTGCAGGCGGTAGAAAGCACCATTGGTGATATTGAACTGGCAGTGAGCCTCGTCAACAAATCAGCCCACGAGGTCTCTCTGCTGAGAGTGCAGAAAGTGCAAGGGTGGTTGCAACATCAAGGACATACAACGGCTGGCACGATCGCTCGCGATCTGGGTTGGCCAAACGCTGTAGGTCGAGTTGACGGTAGGTCATTGACCTTTGCTTTGACCATTGAGTTCGCGTGTGGCGTGGTTAAAGGGTTGCGTATCAGAATTTCGAAACCTTTCGAATCTAACAGAATGAAAGCGTCACGGTAAAACCCGATTTTTAAATCTGATATTGTCATGTACTACGCAATGTCTCAAGTTCAGTTTCATGAGTTACATTGTTACAAAAATTTTACAAATTTTTTGGCTATTGTCAAGCATTGACACAAAAACTTCCTACGCTTTTTGTAAAAGTGTCACAACCAAATATCAACCATTTTTGTATCTAAGAAATATACCTTCATAATAGCCTAGTATGTCACATGTTTGTGTGTCAGGTGTGCGAAAATGATACCGTATTCTGTTAAAATTGGTGTTGGATCAAACTAAAAACAAATTGTCTGAAATGAAGCAAAGAAGCACAAAATTTTATTCCGAAGCCGCTTGCGGTAAAAATACAAAGAACAAGACCTGTGAACTCAAACAACCTTACCGACAGAAGGTGTTGTTTTTGATAAAATACGTTGTCTTCCCCCAATAAAATGTAAGTTAGATGTTGTTCTTACACCAAAAATCACTTAACAAAATGAATTTTTTTTTGACTGAACTGTCTGCATTTCGTCTCAGGAGACACGCTAATTGACAGCCAGAATACTTACTGGTGGATGACTTCAACATACTATGAACCCCAAAGGTCTGAAGGAAATATTGTTCTGCTTCCTGTGAACACCAATGGCACCGGACTGAACCCTCATCTTGGGTCACTGGTTATAACTCCGAGTGGCGGCAGCAGAAACTGGTATTACTCAATGATAGAATGGGTCGACATGAACCAGGACGGCTGGCTAGATATTGTCACATCACGCTCACGAGGCAATCCAGGCGACATTAAGTTTTCAGAGCTTATATGGCTGGAGAATCCAGGTTACATGTCTTTGTGGAGAAGTGGAAGGAAGTAAGTTGTTACAGTGAGTCTCGACATTTATTTTGACATACAATAGCACTGAAGTTTATTTTATGGTGAGGTATTTATATCCACTAGCTGGCGCCCTCACCGCATCACTCACGGACCGGACGTGTCTTTTCGGGTACTGCGAATTCCCTTACCATCGGGAGAAAGCAGACTGGTTATTATTGGCGCAGGATATTGGGACAACAAGCTGTATGCCGTATGGTCGGAGGGTAAGTTTTTTTTATGTATATCTGTTGTAAATCACGTTGAAACAAGTCTAGCGCGAATTAAAGCTTCTGAGTAGATCGCCAAACTTTTTTGAGAATCTGAAAAGCATTNTTGATGGTAATTACTCGATACATCATAGCACAATACAACGGAGAATTATCTAGAGTTACTANGAAATTAGATACTTGATTTTTAAAAGCTTTTGTCTTTTGAATCTGTAAACAAACGGTTTGACCAGCTTTGGATTCCATTGTGCTATTTTGAATCTTTTACTTTGCTTGCATGGACTAGCACTTAGCAGTCGTTCTTGGTACAGTCGCTGTTTCAAAAGGCTGAAATATAAAAGTTTTTTTACCAGATCCCGAAGAGAACTGGTCCAACGTAGATGCAATTAACGAGCGTGTGATTGATAACCACGGGTGGTTCTACGACTTACAAATCGCGGATGTGAATGCTGATGGCCGTGATGATATCATCGTCTCCACATGGGTGTAAGCTGCTGTATTTTTCATTGATTAAATTGTCTTTTCTGAAGGAAAAACAGAAAAACGGACAATTTTCGCACTGAGCTTCCTACCAAGGCAGCTTAAAATATTAATGCCTATATGTGCTTTGAAGCCTTAAGTGCATTAAGTTCGACCGGTGCTGTTGGATTGTGTAAAATCACGAATGTGAATTCCCATTTAATAAAAGAAATCTTCTACACTAAGCAGTATCTTTTCTGAGAAAACCAGAAAGTTATAGCTGGTTTAAATTTTGATTATGCAACACTTTGTACAGATTATAATAAAACCCAACGCGAGATTCCTACTGAACATCCACAAATAACAGTATATTTTGAAAACTGTTCACGATCACCGTTAACATAAACATCAATCGATACTTCCTGAACTGAAGTGCAAACATTTGATACAAAGTTCGCTTTCAAAGTTGTACAAGAAACTAAAAGTTTTACGAGAAGTATTTTCAGCAAATGCCTCATCCATTGCATTTCAGAAGCCGTTACGTTTATCTAACAGCTCCCGTGAGCTTGTGACTCTACAGCTGCTTTTTGTTTGAATGGCACGAGAGCGAATACAATTTTGCGTGATGAGAATCGTTGCGATGCAAAAAAAAACGCTTTGTCATGTTTGCTTCCACTCTTCATAAGTCACAATACTTGAAGGCATGGACTGCAGCAGGGCTCGGTGAACATTTACGAGATACCGTGTGACTTCATCCGCGACAAGTGGAGGCGTCATACTTTGATCGATGGGGCTGTTGACATGCCGCTCCCCGACTTGGGCTCTGGAGGCAAGATAAACATCTTTCATCCGGTGTTGTCGCATGGCACGCTTTCAAGGTTTGTACTGCAAAGGGTTTGATTAATCTCATAAACTTTGTGCAACCTCAATCAAGAGTCTTTCGCTTAACCGAGGCTGTGTCCCAAAACGAAAAATGCAATTCCTTTTCTTTTGGCAATGATAAGCAAGCACTTCCAGTTTGATTTCTTGCCAAAGTAGTGACAAAATGTAAAAAATTCTTTCATCGCTTTATCGTTCTTCAATGACACTCCAACAAGGCTGTATTAGATGCTTGATTCGCATGTTTTAAACGGCAACGGAAATTTTTAAACCGAAAAGAGTTCTGATATGCAAATTTACGTTTAGTACCATACGCTTGCGCAAGCGCTTTCAGGAGCATATTACAGCTCTTACTTGTTCGAGCAGAGATGTTTCAACACACCATGCGAGTAAGATAGCTAATTTGTAAGTGCTATTAATCATTGACAGGAAAAAGAAGCCTTTCATTCTTGTGTCTGGCGACAACGAAGGCCGTGTGTACGTTCTCGTTCCGGATTCGAGGAAAACCAACAACTGGGCTTACATCAGCCACACGGTAAGACTGACCTCGCAGTTGCTTGCCGTTTTGACTAACTTTTAAACGTTTATCCTGTGGTCCTGCGGAAAGCTTGTGAATTCGCTTCCATCGCTTTCTATGTATGTCTGCGTAGAAGCATTAGACTGAAATGAATTGAATGCGAACAACGCAGGCCAAACGATTAGCGGCGCCTAAAAATTCAATGTTACTCAAAAGTGCGCTATTGTGAACTCGATCTAAGGGAAAAAATCCATTGTACTTCTGAGAAGAATCAAACTGAATTTGCTTATGATAAAAAAAACCTGTTCAAACTGCCTTTTCTTTCTTTTAAGTTTACATACGCTTACAGTTAAACTAACCGAATAAACAAACAAAATAGGATCACAATCTTCTTTGGTTGTCAACAGAAAACAATTTCTAACAGTCTCCTCGCACGTCTACAATCTCACACAAAAATCTGGTGGAAATCATTCATTTATTTTAGGCCGCTTGCTCACTTCGGTTTCTACATTCTTACTTCTTTTGCTAGATCTACCAAGCAAGAGGACCAGTGGGAGCTCTGACCGTCGATGATCTTAATCATGATGGATTTATGGAGATCGTGATACCTGTGATGGACAGCAACAAACTCGTCTTCTTCAGCTACGAGCCAGGACCAATCGGGCCTGAGTATTTTGTGGACGAGAGGGCAAATCCATAACATGCTGACCGCAACCAANGGGCTTGGCTTTTGCCCATAGGNCCTTGCTTCCTGACAGCAGNTGCGAAGCTAAAGCTTTGACNTTTCTGAAAAGAGTTAGTGCAAAAAAATNCTTGTTAAAAATTTCATTTCGGTACAGGTCTAAAACATTGGTCTGAAACGAAAAGCAGTAGTTTTTTCTTAACAGTGCCACTCCCAAGTAGAAAAGAGTCGTTTGAAATTTACTTTTGCGAGGCGCATCATATTTCTTAGAATCCTCCAATTCAATTTCTTTCACCGAAAAACGTCAATAACATGAACGTCTCAAATCGTTGCTTTAACTTTTGTTGTACATCTACATAATAAATGTTGATCGTGATGTGAATATACAACGCTTGTTACCTAAAAGCGCAAAAGCACAGGTGTCAGTCTGTACAGCCAGGATCACAGTACATTGTACACAAAGTATAAGCTAACGTTGGATATTTTTGAAATACAGTACCTCAAACGGATGAAAAAGCAGGGTCACGACACGCCCGCTGTTATCCAAAACTTCCGTAGTTGTAGTATTAATACCAATAGGATGTTGCAACAACAAATCACTGCACCTTCAGTTTTTCGTGAAGAGTGTTTTTGTATACTGCACGAAAACGTGTAAACAAAAGAACATATCCAAACCACTCGATTGGTAATAGTGTATATAAACACATTTGCTATGAGCATCAGCAATCGCAACTTCTACCATTCTTTCGCTCGCATATGTTTTAAGTCTGGACAGGCGTTTGAAGTTTTCTTGAGCGAATGTACATACTACACGTGGTTTCACGTACGTCCACACAAGACATTTGTTATTTGTGGGTCCCTGGTATTCTTTTAAAACCATGACGAGGCACACTTGGAAAATATTTTTGCGTGGTTGGAAAGTTTGACTGGAAAAAATTGTTTCAAGAAGCTTGTTATAAGAACTGAAACAGGCTTGCAATTAAAAAATGATGACTTCATGGTGCACAACTTACATCCACCCAAATAGTTATTTGGCTGATGTTTTCAACAAAACTATTGTAGAAAAATTGAAAATATGTATTTCGACAGGCATGGCTTATCAAACTCATTAATATCAAGACTGCTATTTGGAAAGATGTCTTTTTTATGTTTTAATAGGTTAGTTAGTGATTTGAAAATAAAAGGATTCAACGAAACAAGATAACTGTTTTGTAATTTATATTAACATAAATCACTTTTGTTATGCTCTTTCCCAAAAGAGGAACCAAAAATATGTTGAAGGCAACAGTTTGTATCCGTTCTGCTTGCATTTATTCTACTCTGCATGTAGCTACAACTAACACATTTGGAAGAAAAGATTTCCTTTTTGCTATTAGCGAATCGCGTTGTCTGAAATTATGAAGGAAAATGGAACATAAGTAAATTTCTTGAAATCCAACCATATTCTCGAACAGAGAAGCAACCAGCCCGTTCTTAGACATCATTAACTAACAGGAACTACAACCGGTACAACGTCTTTCAAACTTCGCGCCGAAAAGAACTGACTTGCTATTCTCGCTGCTTCGCCTCGCCAAAATTCTTACGCCAAACAAGAACTTTGCACAAAACTTCTGTAATATCTTAAGGCACGCCGACAGCTCAAATGACACCTCGAAGCATCATTTATCTCCGTCTAGTTGATTTTCCTAGAAATAGAATTCCTTGTCTGTTACCATAAGAAACGGTTCGAGGTAACTGAAGACCTCAACGGATTGTTCTCACCTTCATCAAACTCAGAAATTGGGCAGATGAGTGGAATGGCTGCATTTGACCCAGCCAGCTCGGCTGGCAAACTTTGCGACATTTTCTATCTTATCTGCTTTTAGCCAAAGTTTGTATTTTCAACATGGGTTCGTCAACCTACAGCAGCAATTTTTAACACAAAGCTCCTTTTACATAGCGACCGGGAGAGTAAAGAAAAAATTCTTAAGCTTTGAAAAAGTTGCAATATATTCTACAAAGGAGTGTTTCCCAACTCCGAGTCCGCGAACTCATTTGCTTCCGCGGAAAGCTTTGGAAGGTCCGTAAGCACATTAACAGGGGCAAGCAAGTGTAGTTTAATGCCTCAAACAATAATAAATTTATCAACATTATGCAGGGACGCACGCAGGGGGGCTGAGGGGGTCAGATCCCCCTTAAGGGGGCTAGAGCCCCTTTAACGGAAATCGCCTAAACACAAATTTGTTGCTGACATTTGTTGAAACACAAAACAATTCCGCACATGCATACATAGCTATATAAAGATTTCGATTATAACTAGTGGTGTAGTGATCTGTTACCTTGTTACGTTACGAGTG
>JGI24021J15306_10013130_pt1 | contig 10292 bp, 9 predicted proteins | sample Ectturendosymbi1_FD_15306 | JGI IMG/M metagenome (IMG submission 15306) | reverse complement strand
ATACTTGAATAGAGATATGTGCAAGTTTGAATCATCGCAAAAAGACGAAAGCAGATGGCAGTCGACTGATTTCTCGAAAGCATACAGAAACACTAGTGCTTCTAAGTGTTATCTAACAAAATTTCAAGATCTACGTTCTACAGTGTCGAAAGCCCTCTTTAGGTCAAAAAATACAGCAGCAGCGGCTAGATCATTTACATTTTGGGTAAGAAGGTGATTGTACAATTTTAGCAATTTAGCAATGTTAAGGCAGTTGAATAACCACGACGAAAACCACACTGTTCAGTGCAAATTCCATGCACTTGATCAAAAATCTATTTATGTTGATGTATAAAAGTTTTTTGAATATTTTACCAAAATGCGATTACTAAGACCTAAAATTAAGCAAAGAAATTGGTCTATAGTTAGATGGATTTAATCTGGAACCTGGTTTGAACAGTGGAACCAGTTTTGCCAGTTTGAGGTTTTCATGAAAACTCCGTTGGAATGCCTGAATTATGAAGATCTGCAAGATAGATGGATATGATATTCTTGGCCGTTTTGACTAAAGAAACTGGTATGTCAATGGGTCATTACTATGGTTGCTAGATGCGTTTTGTAAAAATACCGGCCATTTTGTCAACAGTGCCAGATCTAAGCTGTGTCGTATTTCGTAAGCGGCAAAGCGAAAATAGAGAGACAATCAGTATTGTTAAGCAGGCCCGTAACCAGGGGAAACAGGCGGTTTCGCCCCCCCTTGGGACAATTTGGTGGAAATAGTCTAAAACGATTGGACATTGCTCAAAAAATTTAACTCTTTGCCCCACCTGGTCTCATAAGCTGGTTACGGGCCTGTTGTTAAGCCACAATTAATGATTTGCCTGTATTTTGGCCGGCTCATTACGTTTCGGTGTGTACGCGACGCGAAAATCGCACCAAAGATTGCGTCAACAGCAGCAAATGAACTTCGCTAAAAGAACTGTCCTGACAAGATTCACTACTAGAGTCATTATAATTTGAGAAATTCGGCGTTAGTTCTTTTTGAAATTTCGCCATTTTCACAATACCAGCTTTAGGCCCTGATTTTCAAAATACCGGCCTTTTATCGGCCTCTGCTAAATTTGCGTAAAATACCGGCCAAGCCGGTAAAATACCGGCCATCTGGCAACCCTAGTCATTACAGACTTGTTGCATTTGAGATTTTTTATTTGAATTATCACGTCATCATGGAGGACTGGGGTTAGGTATAGTGAAACAGGGTCTGAAGGAGTTGATGAGGTATTATAAGCTGCAGGTGACGAAATTGCAAATGTTATGTTCGGTCCTACAGTAGTTGGGTAAAGTTTTCATTAAACATATTTGGAATGGAATGTTGGTCAGCAGGTTGGGATGAACCTTCGGGTTGCAACATAGATATATTGTTGGAAGGTTTGGTTTTATTTAGAAGTTCGTTAATTAGTTTCCAAGGTGTATTGGGGTTAAAATTATTTTGTTCAAATTTTTTTGGTAACAATTAATTTTACTTTTCTTTTTAAAGTGGGTCAAAATGGTACTATATTTTTTAATACGTTGAATAAATTGAAAGTTATATCTTGATTTTATTACTTTTTATACAAATGATTTTTGGTTTTGATCAATTAGAGTAGGCTATATCTTTTGCAAGCCATGGTTTAAGCGCAAGTTTGCACTATTTTCTAATCATTTTACTACCGGTGCGTGATTATTTACGACATATAACAGTGTCCAAAACGATACTGAATTTGTTATTTGTATCAGTTGCATCCCAGTCGTAATAATTAATGCTGCGTTGGTTCTAAATCGATTAAATACCTATTGGCATCAAATTGTGTAAAACATCTTTTGTGAAAAGATGGCGGCTTTGACGTTTTCATATTCTTGATTAATACGAATGTTAAAAGTGTACTACACTTAAACACTTTATTTTGATTTTGTCTTTTTACGGGACATCGCTGAATATGGAAGTATTTTGCGAGTTTTTTAGTGCTGTAATCACGGACTAACTACGAAGTGAGCTGCGAAGCCATGGACATTGGACAGCAGTGTCATCACTTTCGCAAACAGCAGGCGGTTATGCAATGTGGGAGAAAAGTAACACCACCTATAGTTACATACAATATCAGGGTCGAATCGAATCCTCACGAAAATTTTCATTTGTCACCTACTTAAAAATATTTCAAAAAGTATTTTAGTGCATTCACAGGCTTCACACTGAAACCTCTCTAAACTGTTCATGCTTTTGCGCTTGAAGTGTCAAAAGAATTCGATTCCGATTTTTTGACCTGGTGTAAATCAGGTAGCTATTGACAACGATGTGGTGTTAATGACATGCTACAAAACTGTACTGTCAGCACAAATCCTATCCTCTTTGCTGCCATAAGACGCTCTTAAACTTAAGATAAATAATCGTTTTGGAGCATTTTCTTTTGAATTGGAATTGCACTGTATCTAACTTCTAATTACCAACATTCTTTAACTAAGTTATCCAACACATTCCATTTAAAACTCCACCGCATTTCGCAATCTCAAAAACGCTAAAATTAGTCACGTGCTCCTAAGATCTGCTGGCGCTTTCGTTTTCCGCTGACGAAACAGTATGATTTCCGTCAAACTTCGGCCGCTTTTAACGAAACTTTGTGTTTTTAGTTCCAGTGGATATTTTCGTGCAAGTTTCGTGACTGGACAGAACATAGTTACATGCCAACACAACCACAAGGAATGTTCGCTGCAATCGAAAACATTCTTCCTGATGGAGCTGAGGTTGCTCATTGAGGAAGGACTTCACTGACTGCGTCTTCTATCAACGTGTTTAGCTCCGTTACTGACTAGTGGTAAACGTCAGTACAATGTTTCACTAAGTTACTGACGGCACATGTCGTAAACACTAATGGAACTTCGTTGATTCTTCTATACTAGTTCGGAGCTTGTTACAAGCAGGGCTGTGGAGTCGATACTCAAATTTGAGGCTCCGGTTCCACTATCTAGAAGTTTTTGGCTCCGGCTCCAGAACAATTTGTTCCAAAAAATCAGAAAAAAGACACTGCATTAATTGTATAACTCGCTTACCCCAAAAACTATATATGTGGAACCTGAACACTAATTTCAGATTCCGGCTCCACCATCAGGGGTGTAGTGGGGTGGGAATGGCGTTCCCACACCTCTTTTTGGTGTGGGTACGCGTTCCCACACCTTTTTGCACGAGCAACGTTACTTCAAGATGTGGGATCCAAAAGATTACATTAAAACATAGCTGCGATCTCACAGATGGGCTAGCGACAAGCAGATTTGCACTGCTAGTCAATAGTTTACAAAGTGAAACAAAAAGATCCATTTGGAAATTCTTGTAGGCGAATGCTGACTTTATTCAACTATTTGTTTCAGCTTTTTTATTTGGGAACGGCGTTCCCACACCAGACGTGGCTGGAGTCACTTTTTCAGACACCGACTCCGCAATTTTTCAAATTTTATAATCCGACTCCGGCTAAAATCATCAATCCAACCTTAATTCACCCATGTTTTTACTTACGAAATGACCACACAGACTCCTGCCGAAGTTGAAAAGTGACTCCGGATTCGGGTCTGGTTTTTCCCAAATTTTTGACTCCGGGTCCGAAAGAAAAACACAGAATTCTCTCGGAGTCGACTCCGGTTATCCGGATCCGGTCCTGCCTCTGTCCCACATCCCTTTTTGTGAAAACGGCGTTCCCACACCTCTTTCTTTAGCACGACAGCCCTGTCCACCATCTACAAATTTCTGGTTCCGGCCATCCAGATTTTGCTCGGGCTTGACAGCCCCTGTTACAAGCACTGTAAACTAACTTTCACATCCTTGTGATACCAGCAGCCAGTTAATGGCACCACCAGCGACGGTCATGCCTCAACAGAGGAAACCACACCAGTGAGGATAAACCGCAACTTGACCACCACCGATTTGCATCATTCAAACAGGGAGACGCAAATGCGTTGTGACGTCGATTGAAGTGACAGAAAAGCGATGTCACCTTTAGAACAAAAGCGACAAGCAGCACGACAACGGAAAAGCATGAAACGATTTATTAACACAATGAGAACAATTTCAATAAAAATTTTCTAGCGAGAGCTCGGCTTCAACCACCGAGTGACGAACCTATTCACACCGCATCTGCGGTCAATAAGAACGCAGCCGGTTGGTGCAGCGCAAACCCGATCGGCATTCCTGTGCAACGAAGCGAGTCGACCTTTCACCGCGTAGGAATGTCACGCTTGAATGAACACGCAGAAAAAACGGGTTTTCAAATTGACACGATCGTGCGACAAACAACTGGTCTCTCGAGAACTTTTTGGTAGAAGAAAATGCGAAAATCACGACTTGGTGTTGGGTTACCGCGATCGTATGCTGATTTGTCGGTTGCTTTTCAACAGACCCTCTTGCGACAACTTTCTTTCTGAACCGACACAGGCATAGGTATTGTTCTCTTTTGAACTGAATGTTTGCTCTAAAGCACAACAATAAGCCCATGCATGAAATATAGTGCCCTTCTCATTCCATGAACTGACAGCAGGCGGACTGTGGTAGGCTCAGGGGTAGATGCGTAACTGTTTTTAATATAAAGAAATTAACGAAACAGATTTCGACTTCGACTTCACAACAACGGGCAGGAGTTCTGCTTCAACCATGGATTGCGTACCTCCATCGTGTGCCAGCCGAAACGCGTACGTTATCACGCAGCTCCACAATGCAGTTAAGCTTGTTTTGTTTTTCAAACCTGCACTGCCACCGGGAATAATTCTGTTTTGATGGAGGTATTGGTTGGCAGTGCAACTTCGCAATTCATGCGATACAATTTCGAGCAGCGCAGCCTATCCCCTCCCCGCCCGCCACTGATTTATGACAGGGGCGGAGGCGATCGTTCCCACTAAAACCTACGCAAGGAACTTTATTCACCGTGATTTTGTACAATTCATATCTCTTACAGTAGTGAACCCGTAATGAGACATCACTATAAAGTATTACTGACATTCCCCCCTAACCTTACTGGCTGGATCCGCGACTGATTCAATGAGAATTTCGTTTGCGTGCACTGCAGTTTCAATCCGCCTTGTCATATGAAGTCGCATAGAAATCAGGGCAAAACCTCGGTTTTGAAGCCTGCGAAACGTGTGGCTTGTCTTCCTATCGGCCCTGATCAGTGCAAACGTGCCTCAATCACACAAAAAAGAAAATTCTCGCAGTGATGTCACAACATAAGGCAGTGCACTAAGGACTGGCTGATACGATACAGAGTGTGCCACTGTTTTCAAAGGTCACGCAAGAGGTGGTGACACTGAACAAGAACGTTCCGCACCGCCACTCACGATACGCGCAAAGAAATATTTCCCGAAGTCCAGGCCTTGATACACCAAGAAGTTAGACGACCTGCAGCCAGGGCCTACGACAGGGAGTACAAGAGGTACATCGTACTTGGGCCCCGTAGAATGAAAGTAACCACGCGAAGTTTTTCTGTAATCAAGCCCAAAATTACTAGTGTAAGCCAGCTCCCAGTATAACAATTAATCCTATTTCTAAATCTTAGCACGGTAGCTGTTTTATCTATATCCTGATTACTATGCAAACAAGCTATAAAGGTTCGACCAAGGTCCCAGGAGGCCCGGTTTTGGACTTCGTAGACCCTGGTAAAATTTCTCTCAGAGGCCCTGCCTGCAGCGGAAAGTCGGTGCGGTGTCGGCGATAACATGGACACTAGTGGCGCTAACAAATCATGACGATGGGAGACTGAAAGCGAGCGACGATTAAGCATCTTTTAAAACTTGAAGAAACACAGAACCAAAAATAAAACCGGCGATTCAGCAACTTGTACGAAAGAACAAAGTATTGGTCCCATGCATCTTTATTAACTTTGACGACGGTGAGAGTTGAGATCGTGTGTCTGAATCCGTATCAATCTTTTTCAGTGGCATCCAGTTGAAAGACCGAATATATCAGCAAACCACGATTTGAAGATGATGGTCAAATGGACAAGCAGACGGCTCCCGGCCGCGCGCCCAATAGCATGTCGAGGCGAACACCACGTCCTTTTCACGTGACGCATCACGTGACTCTCCAGCATACCACGGCGCTGTGAACTTGATGCGACTAAACAGGGCGCAAGTCAGCGGGTCGTGTTTGAGGTGCTGGTGATTGCCACTTCTATGCCATGTCGTTGAAGCATCTCGCGCAGAATGTTGTTTTCCTGCTTTTTTTCTTCGAGCTGCAATCAATACAAGACATTTTAAACGACCAGTAAACACGCAGGCATGGACAGGTGTACGAAACGAGTACCGATTCTCAGCCCAGTTAATGTTTCAATCAGGCGCTTTTCTAATTTTCATTGACGTACTTCCCAGGGTTGCGGAGTCGGAGGCAAAATGTCCGACTCCGGCCTTACTAAATTTCCGACTCCGACTCCTTCCCATAAAGTTAAGAAATTTGGCTGTCAACAATTCTGTAGCAACTAGCAATCAATGGAATCGTGACACAGCAAGAATGTTATTTCAAGAAAGGTTTAAGAAATTGTACCATTTCAACAGGAATTCCAAACTTAGGAGTGTGATGTAAAAAATAATCCAATCGGACATCCGGAGTGGGATAAAAAATCCGACTCCGATTCCTAATGTTGTTAGGAGTCCGACTCCGGGCGACTCCGACACCTTGATAATTCCATCAATAGACCTGTTGTAAATGGCAGGTCTGCGAAAGGTTTACAATAAAATGGGTGTTGTCAAACACGCATCTTGAAGCGTTTGTTTTGAAATTAAGACATATCAAAGGTAAAAACACCGAATTATAACCATCTTCTGCTACTTCGTGGCATGATGACCATGCTCAACACGGCACAGCCCGAGCAAACGAGGCTGACAGCGCATCTAATTGGCCGTTGCAGTTAGCAAAGTCCACGCGAATGTCGCAACACTGGTTTTGCCTGTCCCGGGTATTCTTCGAACAGTACATTCAGAATGCCTTGGCAACTTCTATCCGCTTGTAACATACGTGTAAATTCGGGCACTTTCATAGCTCTTCTTCAAAGCAATCGACTACCGACTCAAATCCACCAGCGAAGTATTTTAGTGGCTTTCCACATTTACAAGTTAGTTTCACACAATCATCTTTTGCGTTGACGGGACGACATCACATGTGCCGGCGGTAAGTGTAGACTTTACGTTTATGAGACGGCGCCATACAAGCTGAGATTCACAACATGCTAAGTGAATACGGAAATTGGCGAGCGACGATAGTTTGAGGAGACCGATGTATCCCTTGGTTTCCACTTATTTATCTCACAACAGATTGCATCCACGACATCCTTGGTAAATGATGTGTGCATTTCGCACAAAACCTACTACAGTGAACATTTTAAACGACTTTTGATTACCACACCATGAAATGAAAGCTTCAGCTGTTTCCAAGACTACTAGCTCCATCGCTTTCCAACATTCTTTAACCATCGTCACGAACCTGCAGTCCTAAAACTTCATGGTCGAGCTGCATCCTTTCAAATTCCTTTTGATTTTGCGCGTAACGTTGATTGGCCGCTTGCAGGTCCATGATGTAATCGCACGTCTTGGCTAGTATGCCACCCTTGCTCTGTAAAGTTTTCCGTATTAGCACCTCCGTAATTTTTTATTGTCAAACAAAGATTGCGTCAAGGGTCACCAACGTGGTGCCCGCAGGCCTGTTCTAAAAATAACATTAACATGATCAATGTCTTCACATTAACAAATATCAATAACAAAATATTATTAAAAGCAAACTGAGCACAATTTTTGTTTCAGAAGTGTGTATGAAACTAGCAGCCCTTCGCAATAGTCGGTACACAAGAAGTAGCTCGCAGTTTCAATAAGGTTGGTGACCCCTGGATTACGTCATCTGTTGAGTTCTTCGACAACAGGCAACATGGCGCCAATTCAGCACGACATAAAACACAGTTGGAACCTAACTCCAATATAAACAAGCAACTTGAACGTTTCACTGATGTTTCAACACACCTGGTTCGAGTTGGCACGACACATACAGCCGACCTGTTTTATGCCACTGAGCAAAACCTCCCACCAGGGGAGCAAATTATTATTTGAAAAAATGTTACTACTGTTTTGAGCTCAACAGCGGCATATAGTTACAACCAAGGTAGAGCATTTGTCTTGTTTGTTTGTCTAGAAACTTCGGCCAAAAGGTCGCACTGCCGAAAGTACGGAAACCTAAACATGCAACAGGGAGTCGTTTCCTTGTTCCTTAGCAGGAGGCCGACCAGGAAAAATAACCAACTAGGCTTCAGTTCAATGTTTTTCTCGTCGACATCTCCGATTTCGATTCATTTACAAATGGCATAGCTGAAAGTTGCGCAGTGCTTTACGTAGCATTTAAAACACGAGCCCAGCGAACAATCTTTTACAATCTAAGTTCATCGCATGCACGTTGTCCGCACCTGTCCTTGCTTGGTGTGGTCGCTGGCGCAGTCTGGGACAAGTTTCGACAACTTCGTTATCCAGTTATTGATCTTGTCACGCCGTCTCCGTTCCACTGCAAACGCAAATAGATGTGACGCGATGATGAAACAAATAACGACGGGATCTGATGTTTTTCGGTCATAGGCCGAAACTTTTTTGAAACGACCGAAAAAACTTTAAGTGATTTCGGTCAGAATGTCTGAAAATGTAGGCTAATGCATACTGTTACAGCGAGTTTTAATACAACTGTGAGACAAACGAAATGTGTCAGTGACCAAAATGTCTCAGCGAAAAAAAACCTGCGGGGGATACCATGCAAGTCGAACTGAAATTGAGAGAAAGCGGTACAAGTACCGCAATGAAACGCCGCAAATTCTAGGATATTTTTCCAAGCTGAAAATGTTTGGAAGGTCGAAATGGCGAGTGTGATTGATTTGGTACACTGAGAAAAATGGGACGCAAAATGTTTTCAAAAAATCATCACAAATCTTTAAAAGCCAACATTCTGCAGTGTAGTTATTGCATGTCTTGACCACAATTGCACTCAACAACATTAATTAGGTCGTATTTTATTTACACACGAAATGTTTTCAGTAGCAACTGAAGACCAAGCTTTCAGCAACAGCGATTTATCCACTCCGGATTAAGAGTTTCGTTAAAGCAAGGCATAGAAATGATACGGATAACACGTAACTTTTGGCCATGCTTAAAAATATCATTTGCGATTTAGTTTAAATTGGCCACCACCAAATATTTTATCCCAAAAAAATTTTCAGCGGAATTGCATGTTTTTTTCCAACATTTTTAAAGTGTCATACTTGACGAGGAATGTTAAGCATTTCTTTCATTACACTGAGAACAAAAACAAGTTTCCATCTTGCCTAAAGGATGTTGGTTGGTTTTCTAATTTCCTTCTGCTGTTTTAGATCAAAGCAGTAACTACGGTGAAATTAAACTGATATTTTAAACTTTGGCATAGTGCCCTAATTGCACAAATGGATATGCTTAGAGTACAATTTCAAAACATTAATGGCCAATTAAGATTCTTTCTCCAGCTTTACGCAGGGCGTTACTAAGTTGTACATCGTTTGTACAAATATATCGCCCACTCGGGTTCAGCTTTGACAAACCAACTGATAAAGCAGGGATCTCAAACTCAAATAGCGCCGAGGGCCACATGAGGACTTATAAAGCAACCCACGGGCCGCATTATGAAGATGACGCAACAATGGCCGTACCTGAGCCTTACTAGAAACAGCTTTTACATCTTACTTCCTGCGAAAGGTATGAGGCAAACCATTTCCAGCTGTTTCTACGATCGCAGTTCATTCTTGTTCGTTGTTCACTCAGTGATGAAGGAACTCGTTCACTTTCTAGCCGAGCACTTTTAAACACCGGTGAATAAGCAAATGTTAACTGTTTGAAAATTCCCATGAAGCATCGCGGGCCGAATGTGGCCCGCGAGAGCGCTTTGTGTGGCTCGCGTGTTTGAGACCCCTGGTTTAAGTATCTGCAGCAACTATGTACAACCTTTTCAAACTGAAATAAAAACTTTCGGTAGATGGAGAAACGCTTCACCAAAAATGTATCCAGATAGATAGATAAACGACTGACTGGCCGAACGCGATAGATACAAAATACGATACATGCTATCCGTACAATCGTGGACGACAACGACATGAAGACATCAGCTTAACATAGTATGAAGGATGTTTTAACGTTGTGGCTGACGATTGCCTCCGTGAGAAAATAAAGTGAGTAAATTTTAGCGATTTGCTTCTTCTTTAAACCTAATATGACCCTAGCTTATTATCGTGTCCAACACGCAATGCAAA
>JGI24021J15306_10013126_pt1 | contig 10294 bp, 3 predicted proteins | sample Ectturendosymbi1_FD_15306 | JGI IMG/M metagenome (IMG submission 15306) | reverse complement strand
CCATGAGTGAATACAATTTTGTTGTGATAAACTGAGCGGGTCGAGCGAAACCGGCGGGTCTAAGTTTCTTAATTGTTAACTTGGGCGTGCCATGGACACTTCCTATTCACTAGTGCTCTCGTGGAATTGTTCTAAATGTGTAGTGGTCTTCTTCTTTAGAAGGAGACTGCCACACGGGACCCATTTTGATAAAATAGGTCAAATAGGCTTAAAACAGGCTCTGGGTGAGAAATGCTGACTTGCAGCCTTCATCGTGACCTGCACACTTGGTCTAGCTGTTGGACTTTTTCAGGGTTATTGTGTGGTGGGAACGGCGTTCCCACACCTTTCTGCACTGCATTGAAGCATGGCTGCGAACTCACAGATGTGACAGTGACACGCAGATTCTCACTGCTAGGCAAACGTTTGCAGTGAAACAGGAAGATCCAGTGTGGAAGTTCTTGTGGGTGAATGCTCACTTTTTTCGAATTATTTGGTGCAGTCTTCCTTTTTATTTGGTGTGAGGAACGGCATTCACACACCTACTTTTTTAGCACTACACCCCTAGCCTTCTTCCAATCACACGTGCATAGTGTTATTTCTTGCCTTCGTCTATTACAAACAGAACCGTCGCCGGAAGGTCTTAAATAGGGAGGCTTTACGTTTGTGGAGGAGGGCTTGACATTCTAAAATTTTATAAAAAATCCACTGATTTATAGTGTTTCATAGTTGAATTTGGGGGGCTTGGAAATTTATTTGGTAGGGAGGACTAAGCCCACCAAAACCCCTTGTGGCGACGGAACTGATTACGAAGAGACATCTATTTCAAAAACAGTATTACCAAACCATGCCAAATTCATCAAAATGAGACCAACACCTTTTTCTAAGCTTTTCTTGTTTAAATGACTTTTTCTGTGACTGCAAATGTTAGTATACCGTTGAACAAAGGGGACTTCNACGAAACTAGACTNCCTACCGATTGGCTCTGATTCACTCCACTTGCAGTTCAAACTTGCNTTCTGAGCTCTAAGTTTGCCACGCAAACACATCCACAGCACTACCCGCTTCAAGAACGTCATTTTCCNGCACCATTNCGTCATGCAGAAAAACAGCAGTTGAATTGAAACTGAGCAATGTTACCTTTGCAGAGTTCTTCATTTCAACAGCCAAAATTTAATGTTGATAACCCCACCTAACAACCAGGCTACAGCTTATGGCTCTTCTTGGAAATATCTCGCTGAACATTAAAAAATAGTATGAGATGTACCAAGAAATGTCTTTTTTAATTTTGGTGACGGCAAGCAGCAGTAAGACAACGCCTAAACTATGTTTCTTGCCAGGGCGGTTGAGGTTAACGCTCTTCCCAAAGAGCGCCACGGCCATTCACTCAGTGGCCGTGGATCGAACCCCGAACCCTCCGATAGAGAGGCGGACCAGCCATCGCCGCCTCAACGAATCATTCGTCGCCAATGCCGAGGTGTCACGTGATGTTATGATGTGGCGTTGGGGGTTGCTAAGGAACCAACGATAGGAGAAAAATAATTAAGCTAGCCTTGAGCCTTGACTATTTGCCGTGATTTAATGCAGGGCATTTTTCATGAAATTTTCAGAGGAGGGGCAATATACACCTCGAAATACCAGATCAGTAATGTTTTGTAATCTGCGGTCGAATGTCATCTCTTTCCTTTGTTGTAAGGACTTTTGATTGGGATGGGGAAACGGCTTTGTCTGGAGAGGAAAGTGTAAGGACTGGGGCGCAATTGCTCCCCACGTAAGTGTGTCAAAAAAACCTGATTTGAAGACAATGGGGTACTTTGGCACATTGGATTTGACCAAGATTTTTGAGCAAACATTTCATTAGTTCACTCACTCTACAGCCAGATGTGTTTTGTAGGCTAGCTTACCAGTCTAGGGCTTCTAAATACAAAAACTGAAAAGAGTTAGACCGTTTAAAACGTTATTTAAAAGTAATCAAGAAGAGTTAGAAATTTTAAACCCCTTTCAAAATTTTAATTTTTATCAACAAAGTGCCGCCCCCCAGAGGGTGCTGCCCGGGGCCCCCCCTTGCTACGCCACTAATTGTACTTACAATTGTGAAAAAAAGGGTATTTCCAAAGAACGGAAATGATCAATAAAATGTTATTTTTTAGGTTTCTTGTTCGTGACAAAATACGTGTTTTATTGTTCCTCTTTTGATTTTACGGAAAATGTAAGCGTATACTTCTTAGTGAAAAACAAATAATCATGGGAAATGGGTGTAATGAGATATTTTCTGGGCAAGCAGTACCCGCGTACTTGTGAATGCCTTCCGGTGCAGTTGATGACAAAGTAACTCACGGTTTGTTTTAATGCGAAGCTTTCACCCTGGGTTGTAGTGGGACGTTTTGTTTAAAAATGAGTTGGAAGCTGTTTTTTAAAAGGCTATTTTTTGATGCGTTCGCACACCTTTTTTGTTTGCACTACATCCCTGCTTTCATCTATCACCAAATAATCGCAAACATGGGCGTCGGAAGGGGAGACAGGGAGGGCCCAAGGACCCCCGCTGGATTTTGAAAATTTTAGCAAAAAAGGTTGTTTTCTTAGTTTCGAGTGGGAAACATCAGATTTCACCACTTTTGTCACCCCCCTAGAAAAACCCCTAGTGGCCATCTCCTGGAAAAAATCCTTCCAACGCCCATGATCACAACTGTATACAGTGTTTGTTTGAATTGTCTCAAAACAAAGTACTGAGGTGTAATAAAGATAGCACCTATGTATGTACCCTACTTGCCAATATATTTTGCGCAACGCTATTCTTACCAATAGATGAGTGAATAACTTTGTATTTCGTGTTTGAATTGAAAGCAGACAAGATTCCAAGTTGCTGAAATATTCGAGAATGTTATCGATTTATCTTTTCAGCACCAGAACACAGTCAAAGCGCAGTTTCATTGAACATAACTTGTGTTGAAATGTACAATTTTAATCCAAATTGTTCCGTGAGTCTTTCACACTTTTGCCCACAGTTGTTGCTGTTTCGACTTCGCCCAGTTGGATGTAAAATATTAATTTCGTTAATTTTTTAGTTTAAACTACATCTGTCCCGATGGTACCACTTACTAGGCTCCCTGACCATAGCCATTTACAGGTTAGAGCAGCAGAGATTTTGAACTTGCTGTGCATATGGAGGAAATCAACGATACTATCCAAGTAAAGATCTTAAAAATTCGTTCAGGGATAAAACAGTCAATGAATATATCTGCATACAAGTAGGTGAACTTAAGTATTTTTTAATGCAGGCTTTTGATGCCACGTAATTTGAAACAATCAATCCGGTACAGTGACGATGATTGGAAAACAACAGAAGGCAAGTGGGCAGTGAAATTACCATAGTCTGATTATCCTTATTTTGTAGATGCCTAGATGGATATCTCAGTAGTAGAGCATTCCAACTGTTTGTAATAGCAGATATCAGTCAATTGTTTTGAGCAGTGGTATTGTGCCGAAATTGCAGTGGGGGAACGCTTCATAAAGACCAAGATGTAACTTGCTTCAGTCAACACAGTCGGAATACTTTTTGTTTCAAAATTCACACAAGTACGACGGTGATATTTTGATGCCACTTGCAAGTGGCAGTGACGTTCCTCCAAAAATTAGTGGCTAGATAGCGTTTCCTGGACTAAATCACTGATTGTAGTTTAAGTTAAAGATTCGATTTTACATCACTGGAATCCTTCCAAATGTTTCCGCAGGGTGGAAAGCTTTGAGATGGTCATATTGCAAACCCCTGGGGCCAGGGCCTCTGATAAAAATTTTACCAGGGAATACGAAGACCGATAGTAGCCCCTCCTAGCGTTTGGGTCCTCGTGGAAACTTGTATAGTTTGTTTGTATATTGTTCAGAATATAGATAAAACAGCTACTACGTTAAGATTTATAAATGGATTAATTGCTATACTGACAACTGGCTTGCACTAAAAATTTTAGGTTTGAGTACAGAAAAACTTAGCGTGCCTGTACTTCAACCCTCCCGGACCTGGGTACAATGTACGTGTTGTACCCTCCTCTCGTAGGCTCTGTCTGGGGTTTGAGCCTAAACATACAAATGAGAAAAAATGTTTGTTTCAACGTTCGATTGTTTTCTTGTTTCATTGTCGACCTATTCTAAGAAGCTTTATATTTACACACATTGAAATTGTCATCTTGACGGCTAAGAAAGATTTCTTGTATCGTGCTTTTCTGTTCTTATTTATGAGTGAAAACCCTGTATTTTGCTACAACAAATGAGACAATGAACTTCATAACGCAAATAGCGCAAGGCCAGCGGCCTCACGTAATGTTGCCACCGGTCAGAACTTTCTGTTTCGATAACTTCGCAGCTGAAAATTAATACTGCCAGAACAAAAAATACAGTGGTTCGAAGACAGTCGCTACACAGAGTTCTTTATTCGAAGCGAACGTTATTAGCAGAGAGCAAATGTTCTTCAGCAATTGTTTTTCAGATTCTGCAAACCTGCAATGCACGTATAGGCTCGTCGGAAAGTTTTACGTCACAAATTATTCGTCAAACGCAATATGTTCATGTCACAAAGCAGTCGCTGCTATTCGCACCAGTACAGGCCGTGGGTAAAAACATCTGGAAGTCAACGTTGCGCAAATTGGTTTACATACTTGCATCACTTTTAGGAATAAAATTGCAACAAAGCCCATAATAAATTATTACATACTGTGATCTTGTGTCACAAGTCACAAAAATAAGTACTGTCGCTGAAAAACACCCACGAAGATTTCTCGCATAAACCGCCATTACTCCCCCACGCTGCTCACGAGTTCCCTAATAATCATTATGGGGCAACGAAAACTTGCGGTAAATATTAACATGCGTCATAAACTCAAATATTTAGCCATATTTGCGAGCACATCGCAGTCAAAACTTCTTTGTTTTTTTCGCCTGCTACAATTTATTAACGGCACAAAATGCCCGGACCCCCTCAAAAATCAACACGCAATTACGGAAAATCAATAATTTCCACCTTTATAAGAACTTTCTTAATTTTCCGCAAGAAGGTAAAAAATGAACCTTCTGCTCAAGTTCATTGTAATTCAAATTTTCAAGCTTTTCGCCAAACCAGCGATTTTTGAATTTATTAAAATAATCCAGACGTTCATCTCAAAATTCTCGCAGATTTCTGTAACTCAGCACCAGACAAAATTTAAATCCAACTGTATCACATTTGACTGACATTCTTATTAAAAATCTAATTGAATAGGGATTGAAAATGCGCACTTGACGCGAAATTCATTTCCAAGTAAATGCATTGTGATTCGGCCTGTTTCACCCTTGTGGTACTTCGAAACTTGAATGTTGATAAGTGCAGTGAGAATCCTCGCAGAGTTATGAAAGTGCAGCATGGCAGAAAGATTCCTCGAACACCCTACTTCACTTGCCAGCACTAGACATCAAAATTGTAACAACTATTTGATTTTATTTTAAATTATAAATTACTTTTGTATTGGAGGAAGATGTTTCTAAGTTGTTTTGATTATTGCAATGAATGAAACCTCTGGAATGAAAGTCAATCGAATGTGACACGGTTGGATTAAAATTTTGTCTTTCCAGGGAAAAATACAACTTAGTGGTAGCCAACATCACGCTACTTTTGCACTGCCTTTGAAAAATTTTTGGAAACAGGAATTCCGCCATAGTGTATTCGCCGATGCTTTTCGTTATTGTTTTTTGTTTGCAAGTTTCTACTTGTGATTTGCTGGGAATGATGCTAGAAAGCGTGCTGATCTGCCGATAATAAAATTAGGCGTTTCTAGGGCCACGTAAGAGGGGTGGCCCACCGTGACAACCTACTCTTGACCATAGGCGTCGGAATGGGGGCCTTGGCTTCCTGGATTTTAAAATTTGAGATTTTCTTACCAAATTTTTAGCAAAAAGAGTTGTTTTCTCAGTTTCGAGTAGGTAAAATGATATTTCACCACTTTTGGCTACCCCTGGCAAAGTCCACTATTGACCCTTCCCTGGAAAAAATCATTGCGACGCCCATGCCCCTGACCTTTCATCTTGACCGGTACATTAAGGGAACTAAACTGAAGCAATTCAATTACAGGTCAGAAAATTTCATCGCAACGCAAAACAACTGACCTCAAATTACAAAACTTTTTTCTTATTAAAGCTCTTTTGTAAAAAAAAACAGAGCCAAGCAACGTTTTCACAAAAGCTTGCAGGTCTGGTTTGGTTTGTACGCCACTATTACCCACTGTGAACGTTGCTTTGTACGTGGAACTTTTGACGACAGTGCCTCGGAAAAGTATTGTGCTTGTGTCTAATAACTTGCACAGTTTGAGAAATGAACTTGAGGGGAATTGGCGTTGTAAAAGCCACGTATGTTATTATCAAACACAAACAAGAAATGCAATTGCAATTCAATAAATAAAACTGATGAAAAAATTAAAGTAAATTAAAAAATCAGAAGCGACGTTTACTGGTGCATTTTGTCATGACTGATCCCATTGCACTCTCTAGCGCCCTGAAAGTACCACAGAAAGTCGGTACACGAAACACACCTTGCAAACCAAAGCAAAAACGACTCATTAAGATAAACGGTTTGCGTTAAATTTCCTGGTACTTACAGTTTTCCGCGGAACAGGTTAGAACTATTCGTTACGCGACGTAAAAATGTGATAGTTTTCTCCCAGCAGTCAATCTGTGCCCGACAATGGGGAATTTTCATGCCACCAAAGTCGAACATTAGGTCATATCCACTTGCTTTAGATCTGCCGCAGAACGGCGAATAGGACGGCTCAAGCAAATGACCGGCACCAGGATATCTTTCTATGGTGTAGTCTGGATGCCGTGCTGAAGAAAGCAGCTTTTCGGTGCAATTGGCGAAATGCTCTGCTGGAACGTTGCCGTCGTTCAAGCCGGCCACGTACATTACTGAGACGTAGTGCCGATTGTAAAAAGGAAACACAGGACAATCAGCCGGACCAGTATCGTCGTCGTAATGGATCGGAAACATGAGCCTTGATTCGGCCCCAATCGATTGAGTGAAATTGGTCTCCGGCGAAGACCAAACTTTTTCGCCGTACTGGTGAGAGTTGTGCGCAGGCATGGGAGCGCCGTTTATTGCAACGACTCCGCATATTCCTGACATGCAGCCAGCCATGCACAAACCAATCTGTGCACCTTTGCATAGCCCGACAATCGCTATTCCACTAGTTTTGTCAACTGACCGGTGCCTCTGTAGATAGCGGAGAGCTGATTCAAACTTTTCCATTCTTATATTCCATTCATAGTCAGCGAAGCCGAAATACTCCACGTTTAGAACGGCAAAGCCATGCGACGATAATAAAGACGCTTTGGCTTCTTGAGGATTGGCCAATGCACCAAGCATATTGATCACGCCTGAATGAATACAACTAAATATAACAAGTGCATATTAAGCTGTGCATATCAGCAAGGGCGTAACGAGGGGGGCAAAATTCTCCGGGCACCGAATCACTATGAGAGCGCGTAATGACTGCGGAGGAGCGAAAAGTCTTAACACTCTCACAAGTACTTTCTTCTATACGGTACATTTGCTTTCAAAAGACCTCAGGTTCGAAAATGGGGACGCCAAACTTGCTTCTTGCCCCGGGCGCCATCTGACCTCGTTACACCCTTACATATCAGCATCACAGCTGCACTAATGTATGAGTAACCGCTGATAAGATAAGTTACAACGTTCAGTGTAGCTCAAAAAGCAAATTATAAAGTCAAGCAGGCCCGTGTTCGGGTTTTGGGGAGCAAAATACATTTTTAGGAGGGCAAGATTTTTGTTTACATTATCTGCTTCAACAAAAAATTTTCGGAGCATAACAACATTTGGGGAAGGCACTTCCCCCAAATACCCCCGTGGCTATGCATCTGAAGCTAAGCACTAAAAATTCTTTCTGCGATACTTCGCTATCTTAGTGGCAACTTAAATATAGAAAAGAACAAAGGATGCAAGACAATTCCTCCCAAAGTTGGAATACCAACGCGAGATATACACTGTTTTTGCAAACATTCTTGAGTTTTATTTGTTATCATTTATTACTGCGCTAATAGTGTTTCATTGCACATAGCAATCAAACCCAATCGCCAGGTCGCTAACTGTTGCAGTCATAAACCTTTTCTCAGTTGGATCTTTCGGTGAGGAGCACCTAACTAATTGTATTTTATGTGATCAACTAACCAAAACTTTCAGGATGTATCTATTAGCACATCTCGTCAAAATCATAGCCCTTCTCACCGCAATTATCCATCCTTAAAAATATCGTCGGCCAAACGCTTGTCCTTTCAGAGCAATATGCTTCGAACAGGTGGTTCAAAAATATTGATTTTCCCCGCATAGCACCATAGCATTACTGTTTCGTTTTAGGTTACGGTATTCCCCAACACGAGTTTACGCTACCATGAAAAATGTAACTCGCGACCAAAATGCAGTCACACGAGATACGATCTAAAACTGCTCTCGAGTGACAAGCAACTTAGGTTACAATCTACAACAGCAAAGTTTCGCGGGTAAATGTCAATTACCACACAAAAGTACCTCTGTCCCTATGAGACACTTTCTTCTTTATCGCTTTACTGTAATTAAAACCAAGCTGTACAGAAGGACGAGCAGTTATGCACTTTTAATATGTTATCTCGCGTTACTTGTGATGCGAGCGAAATATTCGTAGCATCACAAAGTCTACGCATGTTTGTTTAAAATGGGCGATTACTATTTCCGGGAATTTGCCAACCTCGTGCTTTAATGACAAATAGAGCCAACAGCAACCAAAGTGAAGTAGAGCTTTCGAGGGATCTGCCTGCCATGCTGTGCTTTCATAACTCGGCGGTGATCCTGACTATAATTATCGACGTTTCAGTGACAATTTACCAGAAAGGCGAAACCGCTAAATCTACCTGCGGTGTTTTACTAGTTTAAAACATGCGTTACGACCCCTGTGGTACTGTATTATCACCGAAGCTGAAAAACTAAACTAGCGCCGATTGCTGGACGGATGATTTCAAGCAGTCGCAATAGCAACTGGTTTTCGTTTTCAAAACAACAAGCAACCGAGTTTTTGCCTATTTATTTTTAGACTAAAGAAACTACAGCTACAAAGCTGTTGAAAGACCTTACTCTAGCAGTTATTGAAATGCGCCTCATGCTCTACTAAACGAGCCTCACTAACACGGATTTCTAGTTTACGGCGATTCATATCTCGCAGGGCTTACCAGGATAAGGACGATCATCGCCAGGAACAAACAAAGTTCCATTGAAATCCTCCTTCACAGAGGTTCTTTTAGTGTGAGGTGCCATATACAATCGTGTGACGACGAACTCAAGTAGAGGAATTCTTTCAGTTGACTTGGCACAATGCAGCATTTCTATTGTATCGTAGTGCTTTTCAAAAACTTTGATGGTGAATATTTGTGGCTTGCTGACATCCCTTACAAAAAATCTCGGATTCCTGACCTAGCAATAGCCACAAAAATCAACCGGCATCGTGGCGACCTGCCACGACCATAATGGAACAACACCAATAACATTTTATACACAATCAAACAAAAAACCGCTGGCATTGCAGGAAAGCAGGTATGTTTTCTAAAAGTGGATCTTTTTACCAACTACTACTGCCGTCGGTTGCTAAACGAAGTGGGGGCGATGTAAGATACTTCGCGTCCTTAGATAATGAAACGTTTTTTTTTTCATTCCATCTCCAACTGCAGCACTTCTACCACCGTAACCACATAAGTGGAAGTTTTTCACTGTGACTCGTGCACGTTCAGTGATTTGCCTTTATCGTAAGAAAAGCCAAAAGATAAAATTAATTGTATGTTCTTTACATTTGACGAGAAAGGTGTCACAAAAGCAGTTTTTCAGATAACCTTTTCAATGCTGTCAGATTTCAGCCATGCCTAACACGCTGTTATGCCCAGTTTTTTGTTCGTCGTGTTAGAGTTAGGTTTGTGCTGCTAGGTTAAGTCAAAGTAGCAGTGATCTTTGCAGGAAGTGGTAGTGAACTCAGCTGTCAGCGTACTGGCTTGGCTTGTGCTAACCTGCTTTGTTTGTTGTATTTGCGGCGGCATCTAAGTTATTATCAGGGATAACCAGGCTTGTCCATGGGAATCCCATGGGATGGGACAGTACACATTTGTATTTCCCACGAGACTCAGAAATAGAATTAGAGTGTCACAATGTTACTGAATTGTCATACTTTGACTATACTTCTGAATTTTAAAGTCAATAAATTTTGTCGTTTTGCATGTCTCTTTGTGCATGTAGTCCTATTTAGTAGATACTAAACCTAAACTT
>JGI24021J15306_10013123_pt1 | contig 10294 bp, 6 predicted proteins | sample Ectturendosymbi1_FD_15306 | JGI IMG/M metagenome (IMG submission 15306) | reverse complement strand
ATGTAGTTTTTGAGTAATTTAAAGACAACTTATTATATCTCATCCATTCATCAACTTTTTGCAGTTCATTATTCACTCCATTTTGCAGGTTGGCGGATAAGAGCAAAAACTATGACGAAAATTGCAAATTAAGAACGGTTGAACATGTACTTTGAGGCTGGTTAGCAAGCACGGAGAGCAAACGGAGGAATGAAACAGCTGAAGTTAGCATAATTTTGTGCTTATGCGATTTTTGGTAGAGACGTGGCTTTCTCTGAATTACAAAGAGAAACGTATGCTTATGACCTCTGCGTTTCGCAAAACTTGTTAGGCGTTCGCGCATAATGCATTTCTGTGAAAGGTACGTGCTTCCAGGCGCACCAGNGATCATAAGAATCTGTGGGGAACCGTGAAACTGAAAGTTCAAAATTGAAACGGGGCAATTATGCATAAAGTTTTCATTGTTATTAATATTTATACAGTTTTGTGCATATTAATTTACTCAAGTTGTTGTTTCAGTCGTTGTGCAATGTAACGCTATTTCTTTTGGTGTGGATTTGGGAATATCTCAATAGCTTTTTGTTTAATTATTAGCTCAATGCCCTAAGCACTGCGTGACGTGACGAAAGGGTCAAAATTTATTTTATGACGTCACATTGGAATTTAATCAGCTCAACAGCGTTATAGAATGAAGCCATTCTTTCTGTTGTGAGTAGTTGCAAGTCATACAGTGCCGTAGCAGCCCAAGTGTGGGTCCCCCAAAATGCTTGCAGGGGCCCCTGTTATTGTGATTTCTAAAAAAATATTTCGACGTCATGGCACATTCCGAGGCCGAATGGCCTTCACAACATAACATCCTACTTTTTATTTTTTCTTATTTCATTATTTTTTTAGTTCTACGTGCGGACGTAATTCCGGCAGAACCGTCGCCAGAAACGCTTCAGTTGGGGGCTTCATGTTTGTGCAAGGGGGTAGGCATTCTGAAAATTTACATTTAATTCACAACACAGCATTTGCAAATTGTGCGATTTGATTATAAAACTATCAAATATTTTCCCGGAAATACCCATTATAGACTGGCATAGTTTGCAACTAATAATTTTTGAACGAGCTTAACAAAAGGAATCGGTTCCTAATCATTGGCAATTAATTAACGACGATTATTTAGGGATGTTGTCAGGCCTGTAACCAGCTTGGGACAGCAGGAGGGGCGAAGAGTTTTCTGAGAGGGACCCACATTTTTTGAACTATGTCCAGTAGTTTTAAACTGTGTCCAACACATTTTTACATGGGGGCAAAAATTTTCTAGGGATGGCTTAGCCCCCCTGGTTACAGGCCTGGATGTTGTGATGATAAAAAAAAATTGCAGGGAATCAGAATCAATCCCATCGTTCAGTTACGAAAACACTTTTACCAAAGGACCAACCTGAGGCTGGTCAAAACAGTGCGCCGCGATGAACTTTTTTTTCATTACCGCAAAGTGAGAAACTTTACCATGAGCTTAAGCGAATTTTTCTTGAAAAGCATGCGCATCGTGCTTTTAACTGGTCGAAATACCCATGTATAAGCCTCTCTACTCTAATATCTAAACTTTTAATCTCCTGGTGCATGGCACTTGTTTAGATTCATAACATTTTGAATCTCAAATAGGCTATAAATGTCCACAAATATTCTGTAGACTAAGGCAGGGGTGGCCAAACTACGGCCCGCAGGCCGCATCCGGCCCGCCGACCAGTTTAATCCGGCTCGTCAAATACGTTGCGCATATTTTGCAAGCACCGCGTTTCCGACTGTGGACAGCAATGCAACAGCATTGGCTGTAGCCTGTCACGTAAATCGCACTATATCCGGCTCTCCAGTGGCCAAGCAGAGGCGAATTCGGCCCTCGGGTCAAAAAGTTTGGCCACCCCTGGACTAAGGCCCACTACGAGGATACAACGTGGTTAGCATCCATAATCCACTAACTGCACTATACTCTATTGCAGGGGTCTCAAACACGCTGCCCGCGAGCTGCATGTGGCCCGCAAGGGCGCTTTGTGCGGCCCACGATACTTTTTGGGAATTTTCAAATAGTTAAGGCTTACGTTGCCAAGTGAATTGAAAAAGACGCCGCAAAATATTTAAACCAAAGCTGAATGATACCCAGTGCGGTTTTCGTCCCGGCCGCAGCGCCACAGACCAAATTTTCACTCTCCACCAAATTTTTGAGAAATCTTGGGAGTATGCCAAAGACATCTCTGCACATGCTTTGTCTAGGGTTGCCAGATGGCCGGTATTTTATTGCTAATTTAGTAGAGGCCGGTAAAAAAAGGTATTTTGAAAATCAGTGCTTGAAGCCGGTATTTCGAAAATAAATAATTTGCCTTAACTTCAGAAAGAACTAACGCAGAATTTCTTCAAATTGTAATGACGCTAATAATGAATCTTGTCAGGACATTTCCTTCAGCGAAGTTTACTTGCTTTGACGCAATCCTTTTGGTGTGATTATCACGTCACACACACCGAAATATAAGGAGCCAGCCAAAATACAAGAAAATTTACTCATTGTGGCTTACAATACTGATTATTATCTCTCTGTTTTCCCTGTGCCACTTACGAATTACGACACAGCTTAGATCTGGCAGTGTTGACCAGGGGCGGATCCAGGGGGGGCAATCAACCCTCCTAAAACCTAAAAATGTCACTTTTTTCACGATGATTTTTTACAATTCGGAAAACCGGAAAACAGCATTCGCGATATAAGGCTATTTGGCCGTTCATTGTTTTGTCACAGCAGTGTTGTGAAGAATACTTCATCTGTCTTACAGTATTGAACCCGTAATGAGACTTGTTTGCCAAATACTGTATAACCGAAATCTCGCCCCCCAAACTTACTGGCGAGATCCGAGCCCGGTTGCTGACAAACCGGCCGGTATTATTACAAAACGCATCTGGCAACCCTAGCTTTGTTGACCTTAACAAAGCATTTGACCGGATTCTTCGTGAAAAGCTTTGGAGAGTGTTGTGGGTGTAGGGTGTTGACAGCCGCCTGTTACTGGCCGTCAGGTCACTGTATTCCTGCTCAGACGTTTGTGCCCGTGTCAGGAGAGTTAAATAACTATCGTTCACTGAGGGTGTTGGACTCCGACAAGGGTGTGTGCTGTCACCACACCTTTTCATAGTCTAACTCTACATGAATTGGATAGATAGCCAAGTCGACGAGGGTGTCAAGAGTTAGTAGCCGCAGGATCAACCGCTTACTTTTTGCAGGTGACTTGGCACTGTTAGTATCTTCTCAACAGGGTCTTCAGCATGCACTCGATCGGTTTCCTGCTGCGTGCGACCGATCCGGAATGAAAATCAACACTAAAAATGCCGAGGTATTATGTCTCTCTACAAACCCAAGGCAGTGTATGCTGCAAGTGAATGTCGAACCACTTCTCCGAATTGAAAGATCACAACTATGTTTGTTCGGCCATGTGTCCAGAATGTCCCACGAAAGTCTGGCGAAGCAGGTCCTGCTGGCTAAACTCACAGGAAAGCGGCCCAGAGATCTTCCAAGGTCTGGGTGGAATGACTTTATCTTCGACCTTGCTTGGTCCCGTGTTGGTGTGGAGCCAGCAGAACTATCTGAAATTGCTGTTGACCGTGAGGTATTCCAAGACCTCCTACAGGACTGCTGTCCCCGCTTCCCTGCCTAGAGGAAACGCGGGCATGAAAGTGAATGAAATGAATAACATTTACGTTATTTAATTCATTCACCGGTGTTTAAAAGTGCTCAGCTGACAAGTGAACCAGTTCCTGAGACGGCTACAATTGATTAATACTAACGTGGAGACGTCTAGAAATGATTTGCCAATAATTCATGATACTTTTCGCAGGAAATGAGATTTTCAAAGCTGTTTCTAGTAAGTTCAGGTACCACCATTGCAGTGTCAGCGTCATAATGCGGCCCGCGGGTTACCTTTAAAGTCTTCATGTGGCCCACGGAGCAATTTGCGTTTGAAACCCCTGTTCTATGCAGTAGAAATACGGGAAGACTACCTGGCCTAGTCATAATTCATTTTTCACAACAATCACTACACAAAATAGGATGATCAAGTTGAAGTCTAACTTCTGGATGTGCACAACCAGGCATACAGGCTAACTTCACGGTTAACACTCCAAGCAACGAATCCTGACGCTTTACGCTAAAGCCGCAAATATGTTTACCACCTCACAAACAGTGGTGAACGTGGGCATGGGGGGCCGGGGTCAAGGTTGAAATGGGGGCCTCTGACAACGTCATCGTATACTCAGCCAATCGTGATAAGACCTTTTGATCAAGCCTAGGAAGGGAATATGCGGGTCACCCAAGAGGATACGTTCCTGAGACTGCGATATGGCTGATATAACAAATTGCAAATGGGTATTCATGATGCACAACTTTAAAAACACTGAAAGTTGGGAAGACAAAGCTAGTAAGTGGCAACACATAAAAGTTAAGCAATATCAAGCTGGCGTCGCCCCCACTTTTCTAATTTTACAGTTGCTGTGGGAGCCCCTTTGAAAGCAAGGAATTTAAAAATTACAGTTGCTATTGGGGACCCCTTTGAAAGTGGAGTACTTACACATTACAAGTGCTTTGGGGGCCCTTTGAAAGCAGAGTATTTACACATTGCAATTTCTTCTGGGGACCCCTTCAAGTGTAGAGTACTTAATGCGGCGATCCCCAAAGTCCGGCCCACTGGTCAGATCCGGCCCTCGAAGAGTTCCAATCCGGCCCGCCAGCTTTCCTAGGAATGTTTAGTATTTTAGCAAATTGAAAGGTGCCTTTGTGCCAAGACTTTTTAACAAAGTGTTAACAAATTGTTTTTTATGATAAATTACATATATGATGTAATCACACATGTAAGTTGATCAAACGCTGAACTACAAAAGTTTTGGAGTTTACTTGCAATGTGTGAAATAAAAGTGATTCAAGTATGGGTCACGACCCAAACAAGAGTCGCGAAGTGTCAAAAAAATGTGTCGCACTGAGTTGATCCAAACCCTGGTGGTATATTTTCAACCTTACCACTGTTTGTTTGCGTATGTCTGTAGCAGGACCGGCGTTAGCAAGTGCGGGGCCCGATTTGAAACACTTTTGCGGGGCCCCACTCAGTAGTGTGGGGAAATTTTTGGTGGGTGCATCAAGGCGTAATGGTAGAAATCAGTGATGTCACAAAGGCGAGGCCCGAAAGGGTGAGGCCCAAGACCTCTCCAGCAGACACTTAATAGACAGCGCCGTTAAACACAATAAATCAAAGAATTGCAACCCTCAGTCATACCTCCTCTCTGGCCAGATACCTCCCTGATCAGAAAGGAGATACGAGTGTAATACCTGCAGAGACGAGAGGTAATGAGTGCTGCGCTAGTGGATATCCAGAGCTGAAAAGTTTGCAGTAGTAGCAAAAAATTATATTTTTTCCAGGTCAGGAATAATAGCCATGGATGACCTACCGCTTCACCATTTGGTGGTAATCTTTTGCAGTGAAACTTAGACAACAGTGCCCTATCACTCTCGTTTGTGGGAAAAACATCTGTGGTGATTGCAGGCGGGCGTATTTGTGCTAAATATTCCAGGATAGTCCCCAACATTCCGACTCATGACACCTGGTTAAGTAGCATCATTTGTTCAACCAAATTTTGAATGTTCTTGCTCGCATTCCTCATCAAATGCACATCCGACAAGGTTCCTTCTTTGTCAGAATCAACACTTTCGAAACAACTTATATCACTTCCGGTACATAAACTTCCACTTTGACTATATGGGGTAACATGATCAGGCTATCTGTCTACGTTGTCGTCATCTTCAATGTGATGTCACATTGAGGGTACACTCTCAGTGGTCAAAATACTTGTACAACGCACCTTTCTTTTTTTATGCCTCGGTCGGTTTTTGCCTTAGCTTTAGGTCTTTTTTCGCTGCCACCTAATATTTTCGGCCCATGTCTCATGGTCTTTGACTCATAATATTTAGCCGTAGTTACAGACAAAACATATTCTTAAATAAATAGCCCAAATTCGACTGTTTAAAGCCAAAAACAAAACACCTTCCTATCACTATATACTGTACTTTACACGTGGAAAATGGTTACAGTGAAAACCACTTAATTGAGCACCGATTTTAAAAGTAAAAACCGCTGATTAGAGCAGCTTATGAATATTACGGAGAAGGGTTTATTTTTTTTCTCTGTTAGCACTAAAGGAACTCGTATGAAATGATTGTAGATCTCTCAATAAGTTTAAACCTACTTTTTAATTTTTCAAAACAAGCAAGTAGGCTACTGTTGTAGCCTGAAACTTCTACGAAAGTTATTCCATTTTTCAAACTTTTTGCGACTTTCAGTTGTTCGGCTATATCTCAGAAATTACGGCGCCAGTCTGTGACATTGATGCCATAGCCCTGGTTGCGGCAGTATTTCATGATGCAATTTTCACCACAAGAACATCATGATGCTTACTTCACTTGAAACGAATTGTCACTTCTGTTACCTTGCAAATGGCTTAACTATTAGTAATTTTCTTTTATATTTCAAGAAACCGTTATATGTAGCACCTGAAACATTCATAATTAAAACTAGGTATATTTAAAACGTTTTTGCCAATAATCTCAAATGGTAACCTTCGATGGTTGGTTGCCTCATCAAATTTTTACTAGAGGGAAAATGAACAACGCTATTAAAACACTAAGCAGCGCACATTTGCAATTACGAAGTAAACGTTACCCTCAGAAGACAAGTGATAATAATTATTGAAATATTAACATTTAACAACCATCGAAATGCATTTTGCAGCAACTATTGAAACCTGACCTGCCAAATACGAAACGCTTTTATAAATGAAACAGAAAAGAGCTTCGAACTTCAACTCTTTTCTGCTTTAATGAGGCGCTAGTAAAAACACTTGGCTACATATTACTGAAGACAATGAGCATTCTTGCTATAGAATTTTGATGATAAGGGCGTTAAAAACTGCGTAGTACACTTGGATTTTCGTTAGCAACGGATCCCACGCTTATAAAATACTGTGGGCCCCTCCTCACTTTTTGCTTTGACCTTGCTGACTGCAAAGACATTTTGAGAGACCGCAACTGTTCATCTGAATAGCGAGATGATTGTAAAGCAAAATTTTGGTGTACTGTGATGGTGATACTAATGTCCATCACTCGCCAGCAGATTGAGCTAAAGAGCTGTTCAAACCCGTTCTAAATGGGGAAAGTCTTGTAGTTTAGAATTATAAAAAAATTTGCCTGTGCGTTTTCGGCCTTTTTGGCCATGTTTACATCACCACAGGATGTTTTGACAGGTCTGTCAAAACATTGGATGATGTCAACATCCCGTGGGAGTTCCAAAATCGAGCCGGCGCGAAACTCCACTGGATTTGAATGGATTCTAGGCTGGAGTACGAGTCTTTAGATGGTTTGATTGACATTCTAACGTTTCTGGTTGAAAAGTTATGGCAAAAATGATAGAATATTAATTAAGGAAATCCTGTAATATGCCCTAGGGAATTCCTGAAATATTTGGAATTTTTTGGCATAACGTTTGAACCAGGAACGCTAGAAACTCGATGAAGAACTCTGAAGACTCGCATTCTAGCCAAGAATCCCAAAAAAACTTCGAGTCAAATTGTCGGCCTGTGGATCGGATGATGACGTCATAAAAATAATCGAAAAACATACCCCAAATCATGACCCATGGACCCAAAACCCCAAACCGAAATCTTAAAAAAAAATCTATTCTGAACTACACGACGCCACGAGTAATTAGAGGTTTGAACAGCTCTCTAGCTCAATCTGCTGCCCATTTATGGCTGGTCAAATTTTTCCCTGAGAGGACAAACTATACCTTTTCTAAAACTTTTTGAATTTTGTCAAAAACTGGGTTTTTGAGCCATAATTTCGGCCACAAATATGCTATTGCTAGCAAGTCAATCAAGGGCTCTAAAGACGCGGATTTTGGTCTAGTTTTCAAAAAAATGGGTCAATGGGTTGCCGCCCAGGGCCAGGTAAACTCGGCCAAACTGCGAAAACATTCTCTCATTGTGACGTCACCTCCAGAAAACACCAAATCCAAAGCGAAAAAAATTTTTTTTCGATCTCAAATAGAATACTTGCTGAATCCGCAGAGGGTTTGAAAAACTCTCTAGCTCTAGCGGTTGGCAAGTTATTCGATTGCCAAACTTTGCAAAAAAAGTGGCGCACGCGGGACTTAAAGGGTGAAACTTGAAAGTAACACGTTTAAAGGCCGCTCCTCTATTTTCTGTGGAAAACTGATGAAGAATTCTGGTATAACTTAGTTTTTACGCAAATGAAATGTCCACATCCCACAAATTAACCCTACTCAGGTAACTCTGCCCAATTTGGGCAAACGGTTCTTCTACTTTAAAAATTAGTTTACGTTCAGGTAGAAAGCTGGTTCTTTCAGTAGCTGCATTTTTTATACGCTCTTTCGGGCAGTCCTATCGAAATATGCACAAGTTTTGCAGTTTTCGATGGGGAACAAAAATTTGCCCAAATTGACCCATGGATACCTGAGGTGTAACAAAATTCCTTCACAAAGATCCCCCCTAAGGCAACCTTGACCAATTTGGGCAAAAGGAGTTAGTGCATGTAAGTTCACTAGTAAGCCACGCCAGCAACCTTTGACCGATGACAGCACGGGAGCAGATCACACAAGTGCAAACCCTGACGCCACAAATCAATTTGGCACGAATGGCTTCTGCTCAGCTCGTGGTTTTCATTGAGAAACGGGCAGGAGAATGTATGACGCCTTCTCCGCCAGTCGAAAAAAGTGGAGCCAGAATGGGCCTGCACCGTGTGCACTTGTGGTGAAAGATCAAAGCATTTTATTGAAGACATGATGAACCTTGTGCTTCTCTTTACCTAATTGAAGTTTCTAGAACTCTGGCTTAGCTCCTTGTGCGTGCACTTGTGGTAAAAGGCCAAAACATTTTATTGAGGACATGAACTTTGAGACCAGACAACGCTGCGGAACCTGCCCACCATCAAAACAGAGCAAAACGAGGTTCACGTGCCAACTGCCAACGATAAGGAGCACCTGTCTGCATTGATAACTTTCAAGTTTTCTGCAAAGATTACACCCCTGGAATACTAACCTCGGGTGATTTTCACCCAGACAGGATTGGTGGCCACGTGGTCCCTAGGTGAAAATCACCCGACATTATGGTTAGAGTGAGTTTGAGGTAAAAACCAACCCACGTAATGGTTAGAGTGAGTTTTTGGTTTCCCTGTTAATGCCTTGACATTGTACAAATTGACAAAACCCGACTAATTTATAGTTTTCGAATTTCAATTTTGGGGGCTTGGTGCATTGTTCGGTTGGGCCTAGCCCACCAAAACCCCCTGTGGCGACGGGACTGGCCGTATGTGAGATATTAAAGTCAATAGCAGTGCCGCGATCAATCTGATTGCCCAACAATTGTTGTAAAGCATTTGCCCATTTTGGGCAAGTTTACCTTATGTGCCTGATTTTCGTAAAAATTTACCCATTTTGGGCATGATTAATGTGGCTGAAAATTGCAATGAAAATAGAAAAATTTTAAGTCTCAACCTAATATACTTTTATTGCAGATAGAACCACAAGCTTTAAACGAGGTTCTGTTTAAATGTTAAACTGACCACCAATGACGTCTACTGGCAGAAATTTTAGATGTTTCTTTACTTTTTCGTTCATTTGTTAAGAGCACTTCCCACAGTTTTGTTTGGAGAATTGCTTTTGTTTTTCATCATATAAAAAAAATCCAAAATCACCACGTTTTTTCTGATCGGATGAGCTTGAGAAGACTTGCTAAGTTGTACAAAAACCCACGCGCGCGTCTAAACCTGTCAGTTAGTCCACTATAAACGAATAAACAAAATCTGCCCATTTTGGGCAAGGACAACAATGGTGTTTGTGTTTAGAGGTTATCTGAGCAGGGTTAACACAACAGAGTTGTGATTAGCGTAGAGAAAGACCAAACATTTTCAACAGTAATGAGTTCTCTCTGGAAATTAAAGAAATTAAGTTGATAATGTGGATGCAAACCTGATAACCGCCTGGAGACATAGGCGGCGGAACAATCAGATCTGTTGAAGTCAGCTAGCAGGCTTTTCCATGGGAATGGGACTCCTATAGGAATCAGATAAATATGCCCACGGACAACCCTGTCAACTGCTGCGATCGGAAATCCCAAGCGGCATGGGCGCAAAGCTTCGCACCGTGGCAGCAAGCAACAATAGAGATCATGCTCGCAATCTCTCTTACTATTGCTTGCTCGCGCTACACATATGATGGTGTTATTCTTCACGCAC
>JGI24021J15306_10013121_pt1 | contig 10296 bp, 3 predicted proteins | sample Ectturendosymbi1_FD_15306 | JGI IMG/M metagenome (IMG submission 15306) | reverse complement strand
GAGTAAGCATATAATGACTGACCCATGGTCAGCTGACTTTGATGACCTCCGGGTCTTTTCGTTGGCCATGCAAAATAAACTAGAATTGTCTGTCTTGTCTGCCGGATGAAGGTAGCACGGGGCCTGCAGCATTTCAAAAGCGCGGGGCACCAAGTTTAAAAAACATCTCAACATCTGCTAAATCATAGAGTGTGTGGGCAAAGCATCCGTGTTTCTAGCTTTACTCTCTGCATGCTCTATCCAATTCGCATCGTGACATGACAGTCTGGGTTTATCGTGCTGACCTCCAGTGTTGCCAGATGGTGACCTAAATCTGCAAAGTGATGTTCGAAACAATGTTAGATTCTGCTGAAGATCTTGTCACAAATTTCCAGCTAAAATGTGCTAAAAGCAGTGAAATTCTGTTGAAAATATGTCATTTTTAACATGACTAAACGAAACCTATAAAGTTCTACAATATACTAATTCTTTTTCTTGCACTCGCTCTCAATAACCATCGGTTGAAAATGCCGGTCTAGGCAAGCACACTTTCGGCCCACTTCTATCCGTCAACATTTTGACATTTTGAGCAACTGCAGCTTTACCACGTTTTTTGTATGACACACAGTTCTTGACGATCTCCTTCAAATAGTTGCATGTTTATATGTGTATAACAATGCTCAGCGATAAACAATCTGAGCATAGCTTCAGCCCTACAACTGTCTAAATCTGGTCTTTGTAACTTAAAATTTGTGTTACATTATGGAGCATGCAAAAAGTTCTTTAGTCTTATCTGAGTGCTTTTGCTACCAGTGGTGCCTTTTAAGCTCACAATATTTCGCTATGATTGCATTAGTGCAAACTTCACAAAAGACTTTTGTTGAATCAGCAGGATAGAGGCAGTAGACACTGAGCCAACTTTTAAATTTTGAATCTTGCAACCACATATGTCGAACCTTATGGCAGGTTTGGTTTATCAGGACGTTTTTTTACCAGACTTTACTACTTGCTGGTGTAACTGAATCACTTGGAAATACTGTGCCGTGGGACAAAAACATATTCTGCCAATGCTGTCTTTTAACCTAACGCGCTTACAAATACACAAGCAAATCATTTAGGCTTCATCAATCCATCTAATTTATTATTATCATGATACAATCATCTGCTTGAAGCAGCTTTTTGCATCATAATAAAAATTCTAAATAATTGCAGGAAGCTGGTTGTGCTTTACCCTGGTGTTACCCAATTAAAAACGTCACGAAGAAGACAAGTATATTTTTGATGAAGAAGGTTTAAAGTTCTCGTCTAAAGTTCTCAGAAGTGTTGGAACAGGTTTTTGGTCAGGAATTTGTTACCTACTAAACCTACCAAACGCTTGGTAAAATCCTATATTTGCAGCTGACAGTGAGCAAATCCTGCTAGATTTAGCAGCAAATCACTGCTGACAACAATCTTGTGCGTAGATGATGAAATGGATGCCGATTTTGCGCAGTTGACCTAAGGTAAGGCAGATGATGAAATGGATGCCAATTTTGTGCATTTGACCTAAGGTAACCTTGCGCTATGAAAACGCTGGAAACACTGCTCATTTCTGCGTCAAAGTAGCGACCGATCCGCCTGACATGAAGCGGCTCGGATAAAACGCTGAGCTGAGTTGATCAGTCAGTCGGCAGCAATCTCGTGTCCTAACAGGCATGTTTCAGGGCTCGTATGCCAATGCTTTTCTGTTCGGCTCTCAGCTTTGGGAGTTTCGTTTTGGTGGTAAGTGTTGCACATGCACAAGTATCCACACTTTTCTCTTGATATTTTCCATTTTGCTTTACGTTTGGACTTTAGGTTTAGCGGTTAGGTTTAGGGTTTAATGTTTAGGGTTTAGGTTTAAGGTTTAGGTTTAATGGGGTTTAAGTTCAGGGGTTAGGCTTAAAACTATAGGTTTATAGCGGAATCAATCGAGTACATCAAAAACTTCCGTCCGGCCCGCTACCTTGTCGCAGAAACGAACAGTGTTTCCAGCGTTTTCATCGCGTGAAGTTACCTTAGGTCAAATGAGCAAAATCGGCATCCATTTCAACATCTGCCCTAAGGTAACCTCGCGCGATGAAAACGCTGGAAACACTGCTTTTTTTCTGCGTCAAAGTAGCTACTACCGATTCCACCCGGCATGAAGCGGCTCGGATAAAACGCTGAATTTGTCAATCGGTCGGCAGCGACCTCGTGGCCTAACAGACATATTTCAGGGCTCTTATGCCAATGCTTTTCGGTTCGGCTCTCATCTTTGGGAGTTTCGTTTTGGTAGTAGTTGTTGCACAAGTATTCACACTTTTCTCTTCATATTTCCCGATTTGTTTTGTTGGGCTAGAGGTTTGGCGGTCATATTTAGGGGTTAGGTTTAGGTGTTAGGTTTAAAACTTTAGGTTTATAACGGAATCAGTGGAGTACAGCACAAACTTCCCTCCGACCCTACCTTGTCGCAGAAACGAGCAGTGTTTCCAGCGTTTTCATTGCGCAAGGTTACCTTAGGTCAAATCAGGCCCGTAACCAGGGGGCGAAACCCCCCTAGAAAATTTTTCGCCCTCCCTGGACAAATGTGTTGGACATAATTTAAAACTATTGGACATAGTTAAAAAAATTTGGGCCCCTCTCAGAAAACTTTTCGCCCCTCCTGGTGTTCCAAGCTGGTTACGGGCCTGGGTCAAATGCACAAAATCGGCATCGATTTTATCATCTAACTTTTGTAACGAAACTGTACAAAAAGAATCGAATAAGATTTTCTGGCGCAGGCGGCGTTCGATTGAAAACCTTCGCTTACTACTTTTGGCAAATTTAGCAAAGTACTGACTTCTTAGACTGTAAAAGATCTTATATATAATGTAATAAATAAGATTTATCACAGAAGACCGCGGGTCCTCCAAAAGCGCGGGGTCCGTAGCAACTGCTACATTTGCTACTATTGTTAATCCGGCACTGCTGAAAGTGCAATAAATACGTTAGGATAAACTTCATCAAGACATGTCTTGAGAATAGAGCTTAACAAAAGGAATCGGGACTTAATCGTTGTCATTTAATTAGCGACGATTATTTAGAGATGTTGTAATGAAATGCAAATGTTAACAAATATTTGCAGGTGATAAGAATCAAGCCTATTGTCCAGTTATGAAAACACTGTTACCGAAGGAACAAACCTGAGGCTGATCAAAAGCAATGCGCTGCGATGAACGTTTGCTTTCTTAGCGCTTTAAATGAATTTTGCTTGAAAAGCATGCGCATCGTGCTTTTAACTGGCCGAAATGCCCATACATCAACGTTTCTGATGTCTAAACTTGTCAATCTCCTGGTACATGGCACATGCTTAGATTAAAGGGTTAGTAACATTTTGTATCTCAAGTAGGCTATAAATGTTGACAAATATAGACCAAGGGGACCTACGTGGACGCAACATGGTTAACATCCATCAACATCCATAATCCACTATCTGCACTACTCGATTGGGACAAGCTTATTAGTGATTGATAAATAAACTCTTCTAACTACATTATTAACTCCATCTTTCTGTGTGAAAACCATGCTGCGCAAATGTGTAACTTTGTTCGTAAGCACCAAAGGGATCTTGCTTCCTTGCAGTACAAAATACGAGAAGACTGCCTGAGCAAGCCATAATACATTTTTTCACAATAATCACAAAATATACACAAAATACGTTGATCAGGTGTACGTCTGACTTCTGGACGTGTACAACGAAGCACATAGGCTAGCTTCACGCTCAACACACCATGCGATGAATGGTGGCGCTTTACGCTCAAGCCACAAATACGTTTATTACCTCAGAAATGTAACAAAAATGATCAGGCGATGTTATTCGAGGAAACATCGGCAGGTACTGCACTGTCTATAAATTACGGGACAAAACAGAACACGGATTGATAAAGTGATTTCTAGTGTTTCACATTTCAATTTGAGGGTTGAAGCTTTGTTTGGGGGGCTAAGCCCACAAAAGCCTCCCCGTGGCCACAGGATAGAATTTTGGGCCCCTGTGTCGCTAGGCGGTAAACGTCCGGATATTTGTCTGATACGGATAATCGCATATTCCGGTTAAACACATACAAAAAATCTTGGCAAATTGGTTGTGCAATGAACTGGATTCGTCTCTACCATCCAGGGCTGTGGAGCCGGAACTCAAATTTCGGGCCCCGGCTCCACCTCCAGGCATCAAAATGTTTGTCTCCGGCTCCGGAACGATTTGGTCCATTGAAAACTGAAAACCATTGTTTCACTCCTACAACTCGCTTGCCCAACAAACTATGTCTGTTGAAAGGGAACCCAAATTTCAGGTTCCGGTTCCACCATCTGAAATTTTTTGGCTCCGTCTCCAGCCATCCAAAATTGCTTGGGCTCTGGCCTCCGGATCCACATCCCTGATACTAACACCATAAATCACCGGAAAACACTCCGGAAAATTTTTGAAAAAACCCAAAAAACAAAAAAAATACTAAAATCATAAAATTATCAAATACCAAAATACAAACTAACAGGAGTGCCCATTTTTTATATTTTGCCTGCCAGGGCGGTAAGCGCGCACCCCTTCCCCCGTTAGTCACGCCACTGTTCCTGACGTCAATTTCGTGATGTAACAGTCACACGAATTTTCAGACGGGTCTAGAAACAACACAGTATATGCGGGTCCCGAGTCAGCTTTCGATGCTCATTTACTCCCAACTCATTCTTCGCATCTGTGCTGCGACGAACGTGCTACGTGGGGGGAGCGTTAGACTTTGTCCCCGAGCGAGGGAAGCCCTAGGTATGCCAGTGCTGCCAAGAGTACCTACAATCTAGATTGAATGCAAAAGTAATTTGCAGTTTGATAAAGTATTGTCTTTGAAAGGAACAGTTTAGACCAATGATTCTCAACGCGGGGAGCTCAGCGCACAGTTGGGCAAATTGAGATTTTAACCGGGGAAATTTGGGAATGAGCTTTAATTACTCATAAAGGCTTTCTCCATGTAAATAAAAGTTCAACTTTCAAATGGTAAAATGTATTTGTCCCATGGTGTACATCACAACTTTACAGATGATTATGTGGGACACGCCGAAACGATTCCATTAAAACTGAAATTTGAATACAATTTCTCGAAGAACAAAATAAGCTAAGAAAGAAGCTTTTTCTTGTTTCGACACACTGCAAGTCGATCTTAAACGTTTACGATTATGGTGCATTTGCAATTACGTATTTATTCCAATTGTGATGATGGCTTGCTAGTGAATAACATTTTATTTATGCAAACGTGAGATACAATAATGTGAGATAATGGTCAGTTCGTAATTTGGTAAGAAAACAAACAAGTTTACGTACTTTAAAGGCGATTTTGTTATCAAATTTATAGTTTTCTCCCTGCATCTTAGCTTAACATGACAACCTTCTTGAGGCGGTGAAGAACTTAGTTCAAACTGCAAAGCGTTTTGCTGTTTCTAGAGCGCGTTTGCATTTTTCATTAGATTGTGAAGCAAGCCCGCTAATTTCGGATATGAAGACACGAAATTTTGGAAAGGTCAAAGTGGGGTTCTGAAAAGTACATAAAAACTGATGAAGCAAAACACTGCACGCGAAATCATTGCTTTAAAGAACAAGTGTGTTGTTTGAAAACTGAAACTGCAATAGGTCCAAGGAATCGTTTGCTCAGCGTACCCTGTCACAATGACCACTTTTATGAAAGCAACAATTTTTTATTCGCAGTCAAAGCACAGCAGTGTAAATCTTTTGACGTGAAGATGGTTTCAGATCTAGCTTTGTGTATAACATCGAAATGAAATAAACGTGGTATTATGTTAGTTGGAAATCTTACTGTTTGCATTCTTACATGTCAAAAGCATTTTCAGCATGATGAACACTCTGAGGATCTCTGAATTGACATACCAACCTTTCTTGATGACACAATAAGATATTTGGTGAATTCAATATAGCTTGCCTAACTACGTTCATGGGTGAATTAAAAACATTTTGCTTTTTTCTAGCACGCAATAACCAACCCGTTGGGATTGTTGCTAGTGTATTTCAATTGCAATTGAGCAGTAATTCGCAGTTTGTTATGTTCAATCAATTTGATAATTATAATTTCTTAGTGGTGGAGCGCACGCTTTTGCACAGTTTGTAGTACGCAGACGGCATTTGTTCATTTGAATTTTGCGATTTACGCCACATTCATTTATAGTAATAGTTCTCAACCGGGTTAGCGAAAAGGCATTTAGCAGACTCTGATATCGAAAAACGGTATTAAGTGAGCGCAGTCAGTAAAGTTGAATGCTTAAACATGTTTCTAGTCTGTTGGAATACTTTCTTAGTTTTGCTGATTTGCAATCCAAACTCTTACTTCCAGGGCTGGTGCTAGGAATTGCGGGGCCCGTTAGAAAACTGATGGCGGGGCCCCCGATCTATACAAAAGGAAAAGTTCTTATATGTTTTTATTTTGTGTATTATGTTCGTCTTAACTAAAAACTGTTTGATATACTAAAATTTTGAAAGACAATGAAAGCTTTAATTATTATTATTTTTTTTATATCAAGTATTGCAATTACGGACGCAATGGTTATACACTGGTCTTTTAGAAAATAAATTTTCAGGCTTTATTTGCTTGTAAAGTCTCTCAATATGTTTTCGAGGTCAATAATTTTAACAATGTCATTTTCTATAGATAGCATTGCCAAATGCAATAGTCTCTCTTGTGAAACTGTTGATCGTATGTTTTAATTAGTTTTGAAATCACCTGATACAGTTGTTGCGGACATTGTTAAGTATATCCTCAAAGCAATAAAATCATTACGAAGTGCTGTGAACCAGTGGTTTTTACCCAGGGTGTCACACCTCCCCAGGGGGGCGTCAATAAATTTTCACGGGGCGCGAGCTCTTAGGCGCTCTACAACATGGAAATTATCTGAACTGGAAAGTGCTTCGTCCAATTTACTTATTTAAATTAAGGGCTCTGAAACAAAGAACAGATACTTAAGCGAGGCGCAGTAAAAAAAAGGTTGAAAACCATTGCTGTAAATCGATTGCCGACTAGTAAGTATTCAAACAGAGCATGAGGTGTAAAGTTACTGGAGGGAAGAAAGTTTTCAGAGCTTCAAGTTTTTCAGCCAAAAGTTAGCCATCAACATCTTTCGTTGTTTTGGTAACTACATCTCCATCAGTACTCTGTTTTATTGTATTGTGATTAGTGTTAAAGCTGCTTGAAGTTTTGATGTATGTTTCCTTATTTCTGCCTCCTGTATACTTTGGAAGTTATTTAGAAATCCAAATAATTTTACATGGCCTCCAAGTTGTTCAAATCTACACTATATTCTATGGACTGAATTGCTTGGTCTAGCACTAAGTTGAAACAGTGATGTCTGTACGCTTCTTTCGCATCATCCAACGGTTGATCTTCCGTTTCATATGACAACACTCTTTTTTAGGTGGTTATTCTTCGTAGTTTTTTTCTGAAAATATCTAAGATATAACGGTAATTTAACAGTTGAGACAATTCACTTGCACCTACTAGAACATCAGTCTTTGGTGTAACTCCCGGAATCTCCATGTAGTTTCCCAACGATTCTTTGGATTTTCATGCATAACCTTGCATTAAGGTTAGACAAGTTGTTGAATCCAAATGTTGATAATGCACTGGTGTGTTCTTGCTTGCTAAAAAGTTTGCAGTAAAAGCAATAAATTTAATCAGCGGACTGAAAGTGCATAACCAATGTCATTAAACGCTCTCCCCATTTGGAAGTTTCCCTTACAGTGAAACCTTGAAAAACTAAAACACTANCTTTTTTCATTTCTTGGAAAGCTGTTCACTGGAATATGAGATGATCTGTAATTGTTAAGTTATCTCTTGCATTTTTATTTATATGTGCTGGTCAGCCAATTGGGTCATCATCCACCATATTAATTACAACTGTATTCACGGTCACGAATCATGCATCATTGTATGATATTTGGGATTGTTTTTTCGGTCATAAGTAGGCTTTCTGCTTTGGCACTGTCTTCTGATGCATTGAGATCATCTTCAGTTTGCATTGTATTTTGAAATAAAACTGTTCGATCGGATTTGCATTTTAAACACATAAATCCATTCATCTTTGCCAGGGATATCTAGAAACTTCCATTCCAGGGTTTCTTGATATCTCTGGTCTCTGCTAGCATCCACCGGGCTAGAAACAAAACAACAACGCAATGATCGAAACAAAACAACGCACGTTTTCAGTTGTGGCCTAGTATACGTCTCTTAGAATACAAAAAAAAATTTCAAACCGTAACTCTGTCGTCGCTTGCGCGGGGCCCCTTCAAGGCGCGGGGCCCTATTTGACGAAATTGGTGAAATAGGCTTAAAACCAGCCCTGCTTACTTCATGAGCTACCTGAATGCAGATTGAACCAAAACGTCACTAAACATGATAACTAAATCGCCAATTGTTCACCGTATTTCTAAAGAAAATATCAACAGGTTTCTTTGGGGGAACTCCAGATCACTTGCTGTGCCGCAATTTCAGTATCAGCTCAATTTACTAAACAAACCTTTCGAAGTATTCAATCATCTGCAAAAATGGCAACAACAGATAAATGTGTTCAATTTCAATCAAATGTATGTTATTCGCGTTATGCTCAACCTGAAATTTTGACGACATTTGTATGAAATGACATATGATATAACATCCGTATAAAAATGTGCATACAAATTTTTCAGAGCGCCAAAACTGATTTTTATGTAGAAATTAGATGGAAGCCTTGGATTGTGTGCCAAAAAGTCGTTGACCATTACTGCAAGACGAAATCAGTTTGAATTCGACCAAAATATCGCGTTTACAAAAAAGTTGAATAAGTGATTAACTAACTGTCGAAAAAGAAGTTTCAATTTTTTAGACATTAAAGGAAATCTTCCTTTAATGTACAAAACAACCAGTTTTTGAAGAGAAAAGAGATTAAAAGTTGGTATGAGATTTTAGGCTAAATTTCATACTGTTCAGCTTTTCAATTTTGGTCCTTTTTTTGCATTCGGACAACTAGAATCAATTTTGCACCATATGCTTTCCCGCTCCGGACTGAATGCATATTTCCACACAGCGCCGTGGAAACACCAACACAGGCTGGCTGACCTTAGTGCACAGCAGCTACTCGTCAGACGTTGATGATGTAGCACACTATTAATTTTTATAAATGATTCTGCTGCTGCCGGATGTGCGCCTCGCTTCATCAAACCTTTTATTGAAGCTTTCACTGAAGGTAAGTTGATTCTTTTGCCTGTGTGAGGCTCAATGGGAATTGCAAAACGGTCAAGTTAACAACCAGGTATTGTAAAATTGATTGTTTGCGATTGTCCTATCAAAAGTACACGAGGATTATTTCAAGGAAGTTTCCAAACGCGGGATAACGCACAAATATTCCAAACATGTCTCCAAGCGAGGACAAAGAAAATCAGAAACCAAATTATCAGTGTTACGGACGACGATGGATGTTTCTTCTGGCGTTAGCAGCAATTCAGATGTCCAGCGGATTTCTTGTTGCAAGTTTTGGACAAGTTAGCAATACGATCGCCGCTTTTTACCAAGTCAGCTATGCTCAGGTGGATTGGCTAACTCTTACTATAAGCATAGGCTCCATGGTTCTGTGTGGTCCTATTTCATGGTTTTCCGCTACCGGGAAACTTGGATTCAGATTCCTAATTCTCACCGCAGCTTTCAGTTCTGCAGTTGGTTTTGCTTGTCTAGCATGCGCTGCTGCTAGTCGTTTGTTGTTTTCGTTGTTAGTTGTGGGGCAGGTTTTTAACAGTATTGCTGCAGGAGTGTTAATGTTGTCACCATCTGTGTTTGCTGTCATTTGGTTCCCTGAGAACCAGGTCGGAACAGCTATTGGGGTGAACATCATGTCCCTATATGTAGGCAATGTGTTTGGCTTCACTGCACCTGCTGCTGTGCTGGTGCCACCTCCGTCCGCGAATAGTTCTGCGTTTCTGAGTGACAGCAAGACGCCGAAGTGGATTGACGAGGACCAAACAAGATTGGCTGGATTGTTCTTGCCATTTTTCTTTGTTGCACTGCTCTGTACGATTTTCCTTTGGTGTTACGTCACCGATCACCCACCAACACCTCCGACGAAGGCACAAGAACTGAAGCAGCTGAGGAAGAAAGAAGGTGAAGTTGCATCGCTTCGTTCGTATCTGAAACTTGTCAAAACTTTGCTGAAAAATCGAACATACATGTTCTCATGTTTTGTTTTCGGGATTCTGTTTCAAGTGAGCATTGTGGAATTTACGATGCTTTCCCAGATCCTGAGAGAAGACTTTCGCAAAGG
>JGI24021J15306_10013120_pt1 | contig 10296 bp, 7 predicted proteins | sample Ectturendosymbi1_FD_15306 | JGI IMG/M metagenome (IMG submission 15306) | reverse complement strand
ACAACTTCCAGTACAGGTGGTGTTGTATAATGTTTAAGTTTGGATAGAATTCCACAAGCTCTTGATAGTTGAGTTTTTACCTTTTGTACATGAGGTTCCAGCTTAACTTATTGTCAAGAAGGACACCTAGGTATTTTAGGTCATCTTCAGGGGAAATTTTGTGGTTATTTATGATAACTTAAATGAAGCAGGATTGTGTTTTCGAGAAGTTAAACATGAATCGTTACGAATTATGACTCTGGTCACTAGGGCAACCAAAAGTCAATAAAGTCAATTTTTTCTGCCTGTTTCAAAGTTTATGAAACGTGCACAAACGAAGTTTTACGCTGATACCATGAGCCATTCCAAAGTTATTAGGTCAAAAAAAGTCAAAATTTATCATTAGGTTAAAATTTATGGTTAGGTCAAAATTTTCTTGCAGCACAGTNTTTCTTCTTTNTCGATACTTTATGAAAGCTACAAAATCAGATTTTGATATGTTTTTGCAAGTTTAGTTGCNATTCTGACANAATAATGGCTTTGTGGTGACCTGTGATGTAATAATATTGTTTTACCTACTGCTGGATTGAATATTAAAGTAGGCTGGGCGTGGTTAGGCAAGAAACTTGGCCTCACATTACTTGGCAGTGGCAGTGGTGTCACCACTTTTCAGTGGTGTCACTACTAGTGTTTTTCCACTAGACCTAGTGTTTTTTTCATTTCATCTGGTGTTCTAGTATTTTTTATGGCTATCTAGTGTTTTGTTCATGAGTGAATTGAATGTAATTAATTGCACAATTTTGTGTAATTGTAGCTGTAATTGAGACTTTGATTTAGTGTAATTTGCTAAAAAATCTACCTAATTACATCTTAAATTACGCAAGGCAATATAATATGTTTGGAGTTAAACCGCTGCGATGTCACTGTTGTGGTCATCTGTTAGAAGTTTCACTGAACTGTATAAACAAAAAAGCGTTGCTTCTATCTCCCGTTTTCTTTGTCTCTGGTTTACAATGAGTTGCACAGTGTCTGTGTTGGCATTGCAACGCCATTTCTGGGCATTTTCACTGTATGTAAGTTTGGTTTTGTAATCGGTGCCCTGTAAAAGGCGGAGCTCCATAAATAGCGGAGCTTGGTTGCGGAGGTTTGATGACGTAACCGGAGTGGAAAAAAGTTGCGTTGCAAAAGCAAAAAAAGGAAAAAAGTGAAGGAAAAATGTATCATTGCGACTTAAAATGCGTTTCCCCCAAACATGGAATGCATGGAAGTTTGCGATGTTTAAAAATTTTATACATTCACAACCGTTTAAACCTATTTTTTTGTCCCCGAACCGTTGTGAAAATCAGATAACCAAAAATTATCAAACTTCAAAATAGACTTTTTTTACCGTAGTGTAATATCACCTTTTGTAGTACAATTATTTTTACTACCGTTTAGTTCTCATTGCTCAACGCAAAAAATTGGTTTTAGCGACTCCGGTTACATCATCAAACCTCTACAACCAAGCTCCGCCTTTTTCAGGGCACCTTTGTAATCTAGTGTTTTTTTGGTTAATCTGGTGTTTTTCATCATGAAATCTAGTACTTTTCCGTAACAATAGAGTGGCAACACTGGTACTTGGTTTGGTAAATTCTCATAGTGTTTTAACTTTATGACACTCTCATGGTTTGACACTACTGTAGTTATTAAGGTACTTATCAACATTTCATGTCTAAGGTTAAACAACCAAATTATTTAAAAGTTCCAAGTACATTGCATGAATATGCTTCTGAGTTTACCTCAACAGTCACCAAGGGTGATTTATCTGGCAAATTCTATGACTGCTTAGTGAGAATTTACAAAAAACTATGGTGGAATCATATCGCCCCAGTGCGAAGCATCAAGGAGGTTCGTTTCATGAAGCTGAAACTACCAGGCTTTTCTAAAGGATGCTACGTTTATGTTCCAGATTTTGCCGACAAGCTACTTTTGTTTCATTTCAACAGAACAAACATAACCTAACAGTTTGATTTTTAACACTGTATATGAATATGCTTTGTATTCCGCATTTCAAACGCAGAAAATTGATAGGTCAAAATAAAGTCAAAATTTGTAAATCATAAAGCCGAAATTTTAAGTTTTTAGGTCAAAAAATTGATTTGATGACAATGAGAAATGGCAATCCCAATGAGAAATGGCAATGCCAATGAGAAATGGCACCCTGCATGAGAAATGGCACCCTGCAAATGCCAATGAGAAATGGCACCAACAATGCCAATGAGAAATGGCACCCTGCATAAAATAACAATGCCATTGTCACAGTTTTTTGTGACATTGCCCTACTGATCACCAATCAATTTCCGCTAACCATAATACTATGTTATTGTCCTTCAGTTGTCAAAAATTGAGAAGTACAGTATGGAAAAAATATGAATGGCGAAACCATAAAGTATCGAAAATCAATATCCCAATAACAATGCCAATGAGAAATGGCACCCTGCATAAAATAACAATGCCATTGTCACAAAAAGCTGTGACAATGGCATTGTTATTTTATGCAGGTAACCATGCCATTGTCACAGTTTTTTGCCAAAAATTGGCCTTAGACTGGACAAACAATTGACCTGTTCTTTGTCAAACATCTGGCAACCCTGCGTGTGGGCAGCAGTACCACGAGGACTCGAATACTTCACGGTTTTAAGCAATCACAGGTTGTCCTGCTGGCTCCACACCGAGACGGAATCAAATAAGGTCGAAGATGTAGTCACGCCACGTGGTCCTTGGACGACCTCTGGGCTGCTTTCCGGTGAGTAGAGCCTGGGCCGCTTTCCCGTGGTTGTGATTTACCAAGCCGTGTTTCAATCAATGCCGGCGCTACAATTAAGCGAACTATACTGTTGCCTTGGGCGCTGGGCCTAAGGGGGAGTTAAAAAAGGACTAGCAAATACAACTGTGTGGTTCAGGAAGTGACGAGCGTACACCAAGTAAAAGTGAATGAACATGATGAAAGTGCATGGAACACACGTTTACGTAGTTTATGAGAAGATAGATATGCCATACTGTTTCAGGTTTGCTGCATAAAATTTAATAATTTTATTATTAATTCAATTTCATATATACTAGGTAACTGGTAAGCTATGTCGCAATTTGGTATAAATTTTATTCATCTAATAAACTTTTCTAATGTAAAACAAAGCTTATTTATTTCCGTAATTTACAACGTGATGATGTGTAGAGTAAGGATGTTTGTGTAGGAGGAGTGGACGCTTGAATGGATCTTGCCCAGGGTGTTTACAAGTCTATCAATGGCGTGCTGTAAGGACCAGCAAGACATATCTTGCAGGCCATACTTTATCAAGTTCACTGCAAAATGTTAAGGTTACCATCCCTGTTCTTTTCATTTCTTGACTTTTTCTGGCTGCACCGCTTTCACCGGAGTAGGTTTATGTCCAAGCCTTCACTGAATCATGTTTCAGCCATCCAATGTAGTCAAGGTAGGAAACGCTGTCGAGACGCCAGCATTGTTCGCGTTAATAGCCTAGTTAACCTGTAAAATTGCAATTATAGGACGCACCACCTCAATTTATTTTTAAGCAAGCAGATTCCAGCTGGTACGCACCACATGGTGGCGTTCGCGAACGCCAGAGTTTTGTTGTGCATGTGGAACTTCGACGATTGTTGCAACACCGCATGGAACAATGGGCCTGTTACAAACCTTGAAAGCTTGCTAGATTTTTTTGTTTTCATTAAAACTGCAACGTTTGTTGCTTTTGCAGATGATATTTTCATGAACTTGATGTTTCATCTCATAATATAGCTTGATAATCCTGCGCAATATGTACAACGGAAAAGGGTCTTTTCGGGGGAGGGGTGCAGGAAATCGGCAATTTGAAAATGGATCTTGCCTAGGGCGCTGGGATTGCTTGCTCCGGCCCCTACCCGATGGCCACAGGGCCAAAATGTAGTTGCCTTACTTGATAAGCTATTCGCCTCATTTTTACCTTACTTCCGGATAGATTTAGCAGTATCGCACTGAGGCGATAATTTTGTCTTCAAACCAGTGGTGTAGGAGGCGGGGGTGCAAGCGCACCCTCAAATGTTTTGATTTGTCGAAAATCCGGGCAAAATCTAGGAAAAAATTTGCCTGCTCCTGCACCTTTGCTTCAAGCCATTCGCTTACAAGAAGGTAATGAATAAAAAATCACAGACATGATAACTCTACACCAGCAGGCATCTCCAAAATGTTTTCACAAAGGCCCAGGTATGTGTGAGAACTGACGATCACGAGCCGATTACCCCGTTTGTTCAATATAATACAGTCACCAGGCCCGTCGCCAGGATGTAGCAGCAGGGGGGCCAAAAACCAGGAGGGGCCAAAAACCAGAAGGGGGGGCCACATTTTAAAAATACAGTATTGGATGTATGCAGCAACCGGTGGGCCAAACATGAAATGGGGGGGCACCGATTTCAAATGGGGGGGCCGGACACCACTGGCCCCCCACTGGCGACGACCCTGACAGTCACTAAAGCCGAATGGGTTAAGAAGCATTGTCCGAGGTTCGGAGCAATTGTTTTCAATGCGACCCAGTGTGGCTTTTGGAATGTGCGGTTTTCTACAAACCGAATAAGCGGTAGTTGACTGCATCATTGTAGTTTAGTTCATTTGTGACGTAGCTGGCTCATTTGTGACGTAGCTGGCTCATTTGTGACGGAGCTGGTACAGCTGGTTGGAAAAAGTAACCTCGAGGGCCGTAATTTGCTGACCCCTGTTCTAAAGCAGGTTTGGAAACGATTTACTATGACGAGCCACATGAACTGTGGAATGTCATGGGCGAGCCCGAAAATTTTATAAATTTACCTTCTGGTAAAAAATACAACTGAGTGCACATAATGTTTTTTTACTTTAAGGAGAATAAGGAGAGAAAACTAAGAGAAGGAGCGAGAGAGACTTCTTTTGATTGACTGTCTAAGTATCAGCTTGCTTTGGAGTTTCGTTTCCACGCAATGCTGTGTTCCAATAAGGGTAACGAAAATTCTGACGCGGACCACGTGAAATGGTCACGCAGGCCACATGTGGCTCCTGAGCCGCAAGTTTCCTGTCCCTGGTCTGAAGCGATGATCAGAACCAGTTTGGAATAAAAACTTAGCGATCGCCCGCGGAAGACTCGATTTGTGTGCATTGTTCGTTATGATAACAACTACTAGTCCTACAAATTTCTACAAAATCAAAGAACTGCGCACGAAAGCCAAAAGAGCCACGGTTCAATAGCTTGAGCAATGCGGTGCAATTCATACGCTCTAAAATAAGGATTTTGCATATCGATTGGGAGCAAATGAGCTGAGTAAACGTACAAACATCCGTTTCAAGACGAAACGTACGGTCCGGACATGCATGGTCACGATTGATTTTACTCATGCTCGTTTATATTCCCACGTGAATTACAACTAAGATGCATGACACAAAAATCAGAAATGAAAGCTTACGCAAGCTATATGACCAGGGCGTATCTACAGGAGGCGATCGCCCCCATCTAAAACTCGCACCCATTGCGATCCAGCAACATTAACAGACTTGGACTGATTGCAGCATGACCTCAATATGTTCCGACACTTCAAAGCTGAAGTATTATGTGTCCAGGATTGGTCCAAGCAGGTGCGAGGCCTATTGCAAGGATTTGGGATGGGGTCCCCCTGTTGTTAAATGTCATACCCAAAGTCCATACAATTATACAACTTTATAGCTATGCACGGACCAGGATATCAATGTAGGCTACATGATGCATCATGCATTAGAATTGTAAACAAAAAATTCCTAAACTACGGCATCGCGGGTGTAGACTATATTTATAACACACAATGAGGGGTGGCCAATTCAGAAGCGCGATTCGGATCCGAAAGTACCGGAACCTGAAATGTGTATTCAAAGCGGATAATAGGATTGGAGCTGTGTCTTTCATCAGGGCATTTGGAATGAATCTGTGCGTCATATGCTTGTGATACGTTCAAATAATTGTCACGCTTGTTTTAGGCATGGCTGATAGCATAAGATGCGAGGGAGTGACGAAAAAAGAATAGAGGCGAGCGTAATGCGGCCTTAGGTTATGAGCAGTCGAAGGAAACAGAAATTGCAAGCTATCTGAAATAGGCCAATAATGCTGACACGTTATAGGCTGGTGGCGCAACAATGCTGAACGTTTGCTTCTCCTAAAACAAATGGCTCAAAAATATCTCTGCATACTTGCTACGCCAGCATCTTCGGACAGATCTTTCTCCAATGAGGGGCTGACTGCTTCAATTTGTAATTTCGTTTAACAGGGTGGATATCGATTAGAGATAGCTTTAATATATTGCCCTGCAATAAACTTGCTTTTTCATTCTGCTTTTCTTGTTGATGAGAATAGTAAATTGCTTTCATACCGGTTTTGCTGCATTGATAGAATCGAAAATATTCAGAATAGGATTCGGCATTTGATTTTGATATTCCGGAATATTCTGAAAATTAAATTCTTTTAAATTTCTCATCACTAAATACAACATATTATGCATGATCGATACAACCGATGAATTCAGTGACTTCAGTCTATACTGTAATGATATAGAGAAGATGAGCATGTGGTAGATCATTCATTGCTTTTCCGCCTTGCTGATATCGCAACTGCAGTTCATATTTATGTGTGGTTACGTTACTAAACCTCAGAGCATTGGTTTTCAAATCTTTTTCGATCGTGGATAAGCAAAACATAAAAAAGATTTTGCAGAAAAGTTAAAAAATCCGGCAAAAGATGAAAAGTCTTCGCGGACCTTCAAACAATGCCGAACAATTTCGCGGACCGAGAAGGCGGAAGCGAAGGTTCACAATTTACAAAATTTTGCGATAACTACCATGAAATTTCAGCTACGACGCGAACGAGTACCAATCGAGTAAAATCTGATGAATGTATTGACTCAAACTGTTTCGCTGTACAGAAGTTAAATTCACCTCACACTCAGCTTCACCGCATTACGATTGTTTTATCTAATACTCATCTTAAAGTGCCTTCGTACAACGCGATGGGAAATTATTTGATTTATACGAATTGCTCAGCGTTTTCAAGGTCGTTTGTGCTGCTAAAGCAAGCCTTAAGTTTAAGCGAAGCATTGTATACGGATAGGGCGTTCCTGCATCTGTAGACTTGTTGATGGCAGGCCTGTGGCCACGGGAGGGCATTCGGGGGCAATTCCCCCCAAATTTTTTTTGTTCCCCCTAAGAAAATTTTGTTGCTCCCAGAAAATTTTGTTTTACAAATATAATGAAAACAAAAATCGAGCGCCCTTAAAAATGTATTTTGCCCTTCCAAATCTTAAAACCTGGCTACGGACTTGGTTGATGGAGGGTAGAAGTGCATGGGAAAAACATTTTCGCATCGTTACCTCAACTGGTTACTGGCAGCCTAAAATGTCATTCCACTTAAATTAGCAGAAAAGAGTTAATCAGGAAACTAGAGCAAAGCTTGAAAAAAACTTCTACAATTGCCACAGCCACGAACTGCTTGTGACTCAAAAGTCTTGCCAATGTGAAGAATTGTTGTTCGACCTGCCCCACTGCAAAACCGTTTTCTGAGAAAATCAAAACATTTTTTTCATGAAATAAGAGATGGCCCAGTTAGCTTCGGCTGTCCAAATTTCATCTAAAGTGTTTTTGGCGTTCGTCTTCGGCGAAATGAAGAAACAAAGCAGTGCTGCCATACAACAATATATGTTTTTGTTTCGTCAGCCAAACCTTTATAACAGTGGTTCACAACTTTTCGGTGTCATTGACCCTTATGACGATTTGGCTGAAAGCTGTGGACTCCCTTCATAAAACCTGTTTAATACCCCTTTAATAAAACCAGGCGACGCTCCTGAGTCCTGGCGCCGATATTTTCGTAGACGCTGTAACAAATACAGCTACGTACACACAAGTGGTCTCTGCTGAAAAAGGTCGTCATCCGCTTCGCGTGCTAAAATCATGAGCGTTTCATTGAACTTATCTCGTAACAAATTGATGTCACATAACCATCAAATTGTCTCACGAATGGAACTGTGTGTAGCAAGCGCTGCTAAGCACGGGATAATCGCATATAAATGGCATTAGGTGGACAAATGTCAAACGTTTGTTCGCCAGGCAATGAAATAAATCAGCAACAGTCATGCCAGATGTTGAAATAATGTGTCACCAGATTTTGAAAATCCGGTGAAATTTGAAATTACTTGATGACTAAAGAAGAGCCTGAAACCAAACAAAACTCTGGTAAAGTTTTATAGTATTTTCCAGTGTATGAAAAAGAAATTTAAGACGACATCCAGCTAACTTCTTTTTAACAATCAATTTGGCAGCACTGTCTCCACAGCTCGCCTTCTCAGCCTGTCATTCCAGATTGGTTAGCCCTACCAGCCTGCAGGGGAAGGTCACATCACGAAATTGTAGTCAGTGAGGTGACCGTAGAGTTTGACTAAAATTTCGTGAGGTGACCATAGAGTCACACTGGCCAAGATTTCGTGAGTTGACCATAGAGTTAGGGTTGACAGGTTGAGATTAAAGCTAGGTGTAGTGATAGGGGTTAAAAATAACGTTTAAGTAAGGTTAGATGTAAAATGTGTTTTTTTCTAATCAACCCACCTGCTGCTCATCAGTGTTGCGATTGGAGGGCCTGACAGGCAAGCACATAAATCTTCACACTGTGGCAGCAAGCAACAATAGAGACCGCACGCCATGCTCACTATTATTGCCTGTACCGCGCCATGTACATATAAGTGCTATTCTTAGCGCACATTCTGTTCGTGGTGCATCGCGTATGTGACGCCGCACCGACAGAGAGGTCTCAACATCAGTGTACCTGATGAGCAGCAGGATGAGTTGATAAATCTTCAAAATGATTCCACAGTAAATGACCTTTTAGATGACAAGAGAGGAGTATTTCTGGATTTATATGATCGACTTATATATCCCAATGCTACTAAAGTTGCAATCCCGCTCGCTTTTGCCCTTTGTTTCCACATATTTATGCGATTATGGCTGCTCAGAAACGCTTCTCATCAAAACTACACACAGAAACCTCTTTCAATTGAAGGATGATGTAAGATGTGCACTGTCAGAAACTTCTCGTCGTATGCATAAGCTAATCAAGATCAAACAGTGTCAAGCTTCCATTGAATTTGAATGACAACTTGCATAACTTTGTCAAAAGTGAATAAATACGTTATTTCATATGAGCTAGATGTGTTCTGTTATCCTGGATTCTGAAGTTGGGTTCGAATTGTCCTCATCTGCAAGCTAGACCACCACGCTGGGTCGTTTGGCATTTTTCTTTTATCTTTCAAATGCAAAGTTCATGGAGCCTCCAAATCTTTTTGTGGACCCTGAGGGTTCATGGACCCAATGATGGTTGGGAACCACTGCTTGATGAAAGTGCCGTACCGAGGGGCCAGCAGGGGCGATGCTCCTGGCGCCAATATTTTAGTAGGCGCTGTAAAAACAATTTGCGGCATTTTGTACAAAAATTCTACCCGGCGCTCTTACCAGGTTCATGACTTCTGAGGATTAGTATTTATCTTCAAGAGGTGAGCTAAATGTTCCATAAATGTTTTTATATGTGACGAAGTATTTTCTTTTGCTCGAAGTTTAGACCATGCACAGTTCAGAGTAGCCAAGTGGCATGTTTCGTTGCCAAATTTTATAAAAGTGACAGATTTTAAATTGAGTGGCAGGAAAATTTTTGGTCTGCCATTTGGCAGATATCGCAATTACCGTTTTATGTGCTATCCACAAAATTTTAAATTACATTTCTGCCTGAAACTTGCCACATGTTTGTGAGAAGAAACACTCACACAACTTATCTGGGACTGTATGTTGTTTTCACAAGAACTCGTGTTTACCGTTCTTGTCAAGAAAACAGTGATCAGTGTCTGCTGAGTGCTGGCGTATGAGTTCGGCCTTGGCGTGGCCTCATTTGTGAGTCACCAACGGAACGTACAGTAGCCAATAGTAACCTTGCTGAATGAAGTGTTTCTTCCATTCCGAATCTTATTGCAATTTGCTATGGCTTTAGTTTTTAACTCTGAGGTTTTGTAGCTTCGCAAAAGCTTATGTCTTGCATTGATTCTTATTTTGTCGCCCATAGGAATTGCTGCCTAGCATTGTAGTAAGTTCACAGCCAAGCACGCAACCAGAGGGGAAACCGGGAAATTGCCCCTCACGAAATTTTCATAAACATGTTTATAGTTACAAGTTACAATCACTTTCCCCCACGAAAATATCAGCTGGTTGCGGCCCTGTCCACAGTCTACTGTGAATATCTACCTTGTATTTCAGTACTGACG
>JGI24021J15306_10013117_pt1 | contig 10297 bp, 5 predicted proteins | sample Ectturendosymbi1_FD_15306 | JGI IMG/M metagenome (IMG submission 15306) | reverse complement strand
AAAACTTGTTTGAGTTCGTGCAAAAAGAGCATCAACCAAATGCAATTCATCGTAAAATGATGGAACATGAAAGATGGGCAAAATATTTTGCAACTTGCAATGCCACCAAACGCTTCAAGAACTGATGAAGATTGCACAGTTTTACTTCAACGTTATGGCTCTTTATGCTAATGTGGCACGATTTTTCCTTGATGCCGCCACAAACCAAAAAAAAGAGAATCCTTTCTGGTTGAACCAGTTTCTAGTCTAAATCTGGTGCGCAATTTAAAACACCTTTCAGGCAAGCAGTTTCATAAAATTGTGAAAGGCAATTCTACATTTTTAGGAAATTCAAGAAACTTGCACAATATTCATGGGCTAAAAAGGTTAAGTGAATAAGGATTTTGTTTTATGTGTTTTGAATGAAACATTGTCTACACTGGACGTTTTACTTCAATGCTTAAAACTAATCAATAGGCCTAATTGTTATTTGACTTGTTAAGTGTAAGTAATACGCTCAAGTAAGTGAAAAGTTTAGAGCTTATCCAAGAGAGAGGAAGAAGTTGCAGCGAAGTCAAGAAATAGTCAAGTTACTATTTTACAGTGTCAGTGAAGTCCAGCGGAGACATTTCAGCGGAACCTTTAGAGGACAGAAAATCGAAGAACATGTTGTTACAGATTGAGATGACGTAACGTTGAGAATAGACCTAGTTTAACCAGTGGTGCAGTAGCAGAAGAACGTCAAGATATCTCATCGAAAATCACGATAGATGAGTTGCCTGACGCTATGCTGGAGGCAAAGATATCGGTCTCTGGTCATCGAATATACCAGAAAAAATGCGGGAATATTGGTTGAAAAATGAAAAGTCAATTTTAAAACATGATGTTCCACAACACAGAAAAGGCACAAACTCGTCACGGAAATGCACCACAAATCTTATTCGGCGCCAGAACCACAATGCCGAAGTCGTTGAAAGAAGCTGGGTTTGTTTTTCTTCTTCACAAACTTGTGTTTGATGTTTCACATGTAGACTGATGTCCGCGGATACGACTAGATGTGCGTATTTCCTTATTAGAAAAGTAATCTGCGACTGGAAGCACGCTGAGGAGCCACGAGCAATCAATGCAACATAAAGATGCCACGATTATGTTTAGTCGCAGATGTAATTAATCACTATGGAGAATTGATACAGAGAGAGCTAATCAGGTCAATCAAGGCCAACAATATTGGAAATCGGTTCTGCAACGGTTCTGTCGTAAAATTTAATGCTGAGCGAGGACTGACATTTAGAGATGATCAAAAAGTTGGATCGCCCAGAAATTTTCTCAAGCAAATTTTCAATAAAAGAAAATACGAAGCTTCTGGTGACCGGTTTTGCAACAGTTTCACAAATCGCTAATCATTGTCAATTAGCATGTTGGATCATAAAATTTTGTTACACTTGAGTTAACAAATGTGACGTCTCAAGACTACGTCATAAATATCAATGATCCGTGGAAATACTAGTGTCTTCATCGGCCATCCCATACCTAAAGATTCTATATCGGCACATGGGGCCTCCCACCACGTCTGGGCTCCGGGCTCTCCACCACCTAAATCCGGCGCTGCTTAGTTACTTACCTTGTAAGTTCGAATCGTATTTTGAAGGAACGCTTCAGCTAAGTGAATTGGCCATCATTGTTGAAAACAGGGTTACCTGATTTGATTCTTTCGAGCCAAAATGCACCTCGGCTTTTTTATCTTTGAACTTTTTAGCGGTCTTGTTGGACCTTTTTGGGTTTTGTTGTTGCAAAAAATACAATTGATCTAACGAATCGTAGCATGCGCTGCAGTAAACAGACGTTTCAACATAAGCAAATCAAATCTCTTCTCTAGCTTTTGTAACTAGCATCCACAAAGGTGACGCAGTCTAATCTGTCGGTAGATTTTTAACTGAAAATCGATTTCACGCAACTTCACGATGCCCTATCATGAAATCTGCAAGGAATGATTGCGGGTGAAATTCTAAAGAGCTGAAACAAGGGCAGAGCAAGCAAGTGAATGAAAACTAAAATGAATGAATCAAAGCACAAGCTGCGCCAATTAAACACCGGAAAATATGCCGTACTCAAAAACTTGCTTTCACTGAAACTGAAAAACTATCTGACGCCAATTGCTGAGCAACAAAACCACAGCGGTGGAATAATCACACCGCGATGACTCAACACAAAGTGAATTCGCACGCAGAATGGCGGTCTTGAAGTTGGCAGACGTACTCTAAGGCTAGGCAATGGCGTAGGAGCACAGTCTGTCGCCCCTGGCCCTACGAGAAAATGCCGCCCCCTGGTGGGGACAGTGGTATGATATTCATGACGTCATCATGCTCAGTCAACCATGGTGTAATCTTTTGTTTTTTGAAGACCTTTTTTCAAGAACTTTCGCCAAATTTAGTGTAAATTGTCGACTGTTTAACCTCCCCGAACATCGTGCCTCGGGGCCCAATGCACAGTTGCAGCTGGTAATAGCTGCGAGATGATATCACGATATCAGCAGAGTATTCGAACAACTATTCAACCAACAACTATTATAAACAGAAAACCACCTTAGGTTGGATTGTTTCTAAACTAAAAAATAAGATTATGAGGCTAACAACAACTTTAGAAACATGAACGTAAAAAACAAAGATTTTGTCGCATTTACTCAACAATTAGTATTTTCGAACAAACACAAGATTTGTAGTGGGCGGCAGTTGATATAATAATTGAAGTCACCATCACTCGAATCCCAAGACAGCCAAATTAAAATTTTAGGAATGAATGACAGGAAACCGAAACGCAAACAAAAAAGAAGAAATTACCGAAGGGTAAATGCAACTAGAAAGGAAATCACCGACAATAATCAATCTACATTGAGACAATTTTGACCACAACAACTGTAGTCCTAATCGTTTTGCGAAAAATAAATTAATTTCGCTCTGTGTCAATACACAAGTAACGCAGTGGTCTACGCCAGTCCTAAGCCAAACAAATTCTGCAGCATAAAGACAGCTCGCATATGCAATAAAAGGTTTATCAGAAACGCACTCTGCCAGGCAAAAGCCGGACAGTCACATCAGCACGCATTCAGCCCGAATATGAAAAATATCGCATGAGAAGCACACTCCGCTCTGCCGCCCGAAGTCTCAACCAGCCAATGCTGCATTTTATCAGCATAACGCATAACCGCCGCCTCAATCCTGACGCTAACAAAACTCACTTTCGATGGAAACAATTGCCAAAGCCAATAACCGACTTTCGCCCATAGTAGAGCGCGAATAGGATTTTATCAATTTGAGCTAAGAGAAACTCCTCTCGCAACCGGCAATTCAAACACCAATGATAAGATAAAGTTTAAGACTCAAACATAAATGCAGAATCGAGTCAAGTAGACGCCAATTTACTAACCATTGTAAAACGTCAATCTGAAGCTTCAGTCAGCTTCTGACCCAAAATCTGCTGGTCGTCCGAAAATGCTGTCTTCCAACGTAATGATTGCAACAAGACTTTCTCCAACAGGCCATGTTCTAGAAAGAAGTGAGGGTGGCAAGCAAAGGAAGTGCGCAGCATGCAAGAAGAAAGTGAGCAAACAGTGCAGAAAGTGTGACATTGGTCTGCGTATGGGCATATGTAATTGATAATTGGGGTAGTCAATTTTGTAAATGCTTGATGAATGCGCTTTGCTGTTTGCTGTTTGCTTGTTCATTGTTGCATTTAAAATTTCGAAAGTGCTGATTGAATTCCACCTCTTATTGAATAATTTTTCGATGTACGTGCCATTTTCATGCAGATCTGTAGCTCGTAAGATGGAAGGAAATTTATAGAAAAAACGTAATAAAAGCGCTACAAATGCCCGTTGTCCTAAAAGATGGACCAAACTTGTGACCCTGTTTTTTCACCCCTAATTTGATACTGAAATTTTTTTTGTCATAACGTTTTATCAAACAACATTTACGAAAGAATTATGCAAAAATAAAGAACAAAATGGCGCTGATGGGCTCGCCCCAGGCCCGTAACCAGCTTGGGCCACCAGGAGGGGCGAAGAGTTTTCTAAGAGGGGCCCAAATTTTTGAACTATGTCCAATAGCTTCAAACTGTGTCCAGCACATTTTTCCAGGGGGGCAAAAATTTTCTAGGGGGATTCTCCTCCGTGCTCCCCGTTGGTTACGGGCCTGGTTCGCCCTAAGATAAATAGCCTTTCAGTCACCTATTTTAAGGTGAATCCACCGGATGAGCGAAAGTATTAAGCAAGAAAGCACCTTCCCTTTCCTATCAACAAAACACAGAACAATAGCTTAACTACTGTTAAGCTTTCTGATCAACTACGGCAACTAGTTGCTCTACTGCTTTCTTAAAAGCCCCGCTGGAACTGTGGTGGCTGGACCTTGACCAACGAACGGTGCTGGAGCTTACTAGAGTTGACCACGGTTGCCAACCTGGTATCACAAAAAAAAGCCAGACCTTGTCCCAAAAAAGCCAGAAAAAGCCAAATAACAATTTTAAGGCATATTCACATAAAACATACATAACCAAACACAAAATAGATGTTAAAACTCTTCAGAAAATCGATATAACACAATTCCAATCTTTAGAAGCATTTTCTAGATTCCGGAAATAGCGGCCACTGTTACGGATTCCGGAAATAGCGGCCACTGTTTTATTTATGGTGCCATGGAACTCTGAACAGTGCCGCGATAAGGCCATTTGTTCATTGTCATTCATTATTATGTGGTTAGTTCCAAGTAATTCGGTGCGCTCACTTCTGGGCGGAACTCGTAGAAAATTTATTTACTGTTTGGCCAATATACTGTTGATCGCATATCAAACAAGTTGCCAATAATCACCGTAGTTTACACATGTCAGGTTTTGGTTCAGCAGGAAAGTTTTATTTTTACAGGATTTGTTGTGTTTTCTATGGCAACCATGCAGTCCACCGTGCTTGCATCACCCCGATGAGCCTTAGGTTTTTTGTCTTATTTCAAACAAGGTGCCTGTAGTTGGTTAAGCTTTGTTCAATTGTGGTGTTTTTGTAGGTAATTATTGCCATCGTATCAAACTTTTACTTTTTCTGTGATAGAGTTAGCATATGCGAGCATAATGCAGCCCCAATCTGTGGGTTATATTTCTTGTCACATTTTGGGGAATACAGTCTTTCTTCCTATTTTGATGCCATTGCCATCATGTCTAAAGGAAAATTTGAGCGGATCGCTTTTTCATTAAGTCGGTTCAGGCAAGTGAGGTAATCTTTTTTCCTTTGTTTGAGTAATTTGGTTAGTGTGATTTGCCATTAATTAACTCTTGTCCTTCTGCTGTGGGTTTTACAAAGTCTCTAGTGGCAAATCCAAAGAAAATAAAATTCCTGAAAAAAAGACTTTTGTGTCATCGATAAACTTCTGGTGATTGCTTTTATTACGTTCAATTGCGGACGTTTGCTTTCATTTCAATTATCATTTTATTTCTACACTGCGTGACAACACCTCGCTTGATTAGTCAGCTGAATAGGTTATCGTTATGCTGCTAAGGAGCAACGAGCACACATTCAGATTTAGCCCGAATGGGAAAGATAATCGTAAAAGCTCTCATCAGGATATTCAGCAATCAATTAGAGACGAGACGTTTTTCTGGAAAGAGCAACAATCGGTCAAGTGAGCTTAGTTAAGTGAGGTCAAGTGTGGGCTTCAGCTTAGTTCAAGGTTGTTCTTGCATGATGCTCTTTAGCCTTGTCCATGTCACCAAACGTTTTCCACGGCGGGCCAGATAACTGAGAGAATGACGAGCACCGGCCGAATAAAAAATTTGTTCAATACTACCAGGATTTTTTTTAAGGAAAATGTTAGGTACCCGGTATGGACCTGCAGGGACCCGATTTCTCTGATTCTAGGGACCCGATTTTCTTTGATTCTAGGGACCCGATTTTTATTTCTAGGGACCCGAATCGAGTCCCTAAAACACCTCAAAAAACCCTGAATACTACTGTTATATGTTGCCAGTTGATTTACTTCTCTTATGTTATTGAACACACCTGGTGGCCTCGCCTTGAAGTGGCGAGGCAACGTAGAAGTGATGACGACGTTTTTTCAAATATTTTGGCAAAATCCAGAAATTTTGAAGTCTCGAGTTTCAGTCTCGGTCTCAGATTTCAAGTCTCGGTCTCGGAATTTTTGATGAAGTCTCGGTCTCGAAGGTGACGGCCTCGACTACCTCACTGCCACCTTGTTCCAAGATAACTCATTAAACCAAACATCATTCGATAAGAAGTTTTGAATACTTGATACAAAAGTGACATGTACAAAATGGCGATGAGAATCATAATTGACATTGATAAAAACCACCAGAAAGGGTACGCACAAATGCAAGAATAATAGAACCCAATAATAAAAAGCAAAAGCTGTGCATACAGTTTTTGTGAAAAAAAACTGAAGGTGTGCCAACTCGCTTACCACTAGTGGTACGTGTACCACAGTTTGGGAACCACTGCCTTTTGAACCCCGGTGACAGAGTGAGATCATGACGCGTTGCCTCTAATGTTACTTGTGAAGCTGGTAAATGGTTGGCTGTGCTTGCTATTAGTTGCGCTTCGGGGTGACGCAGAGATCTCGGCGAGCGAACTCTATTTCCACTGCAAGCCGTGGCTTGAAAGGTTAGTTGTAAACCGTATGGGAAATGCTGCATGAAGTTAGTGCCTTGCGGATGCACCTATTAGACATTTCCGTTGTGTTGTTTCTCCTATCCAGTTTACATCATCGATTAATCGACGGAAACGTTCTGCCTCATTTTGCACACCAGCAATCAGGTTTAGGTTGCAATGCATAGTAATGTTTACTGATGGAACTGAGTCATTCTGCTGATCTAAATATGGTTTCGATCTCTGTATACTTTGTTTCGTAGACATTTCGTACCCATATTCACATGGCAGTTCGGGAATTACTTCAGACACTGTGATTCTTCAAGTTGCATAAAATAAATTCAACCAAATTACCTTTCAATCAGTTTCTGAATTATTTCACAGTAAATAGAATTTGGTTAGACCTGAAAGTTGGACCCTTTTAGAAACGGCGTTGAACCATTTTGTTATTCTTTATCTGGCAACTTTGGTTGAAAGCGACAGTTGACTCTCCATATAGCTATGGCTTATGGGGGATAGAACAAGAGAGATCGAGGGTACAAGCCACAACTATTTTTCAATGGTAAGTCCGCGATACAAGGGCCCTCTTATGTTATTGCGATTTCAATTTTTCCCAATAAAGTACATCATGTTACAAATTGATCTGATTTCCTTACCTTGTCGATAAGGCAAGCTTTATGTTTAACCTTGTTTTGTCGTTATACCATGCACGCGTCGCTCCGCCTTTCACTGATGGCCTGATGTAAAATGTCTGTGACGAATTAATGAACCGCATGTTTGCAGTAAGTAACTGGGGATGACTCGTGTGCGCAGTAAAACGTTAATATTTTACCTAGTTTCAGATACATATTACTCGCACAAGAGGGTTAGGGTGCTCAGAGTCTAAGCTTTAAGATACAAAGCCTTACCAATCGATATGACAAGAATATGAAGATAATATCTGCGATAAACTCACAGCGATTGTAGGTGCTTTTTCACATTTCAATCTTTTCAGAAATTGTGAAAAAAGGGCATTACAAGTTTTGAATGTTCTCTGACGACGTCACACAACCAATCAACCATGAAGAAGGTAGTACACCTAGGGTGGACTGGACCCCGAACCTCTACCTTAAAGTTCGTTCTGTTGCCTGTATCCATTGTTAGAGTCAGCGCTACCGTTTATTAGCCAGTGACCACTCAAAACCGTTTTCTGGAACTCAACGTAACACTAACACACTCCCCGAAAATGTTGTGTGACGTCGTCAAGCAGTTTTTAACCAGCCCATGAAAACTTTTCTCTGAAAAAGATATTGGCTTGATATTTTTGTTAGTGTAAGTCCGTTTTGTGAACGAAGGTCTTTGCTTTCAAAGAAAAATATTTCCCAAACCATTTGCAACGCGTAAAATGGTTCTTCCCAATTTGCTTTTTTGTATGCGCATGGTTGGTTAAAGGCCATTTCACTTAGCCCGACAAGTGTGCACTACATTTGTTGCCAGGGCAAAAAATTGATACCACGCATCAAAACGATCCTGATGTTAGGTTATCTTTGGCCTTTGCAAACGCACAACTTTTCCGGCACGGTTTATTTCTTTAGCGCTGTGTGGTGCTGAACTACTAGGGGCAAAAAATTATATAGTGAAAAGAAAACCAAAATGGAATATGTTGGTTGTCCAGAGCACATTACCAAAACAAAGCTATTGCGCAACGCTCTTTTCTCATATATTTGACAATCTGACGTTTCGCACGGTCAACATTTTCTGGGTAACTTTTATCTCAGTGAGATGTAATTGGTGCATATGCCGTTGAATGCGACTTTACGTAGCTCAGAACCACCATTTACTGCCCCAAATCCACAAAAAACTGATGGACCTCCAGTCAAAACCGAACTTTACATGAGTTGCAAGCATGGGTGCGGAACCTTTTTCAAAGTGGGGGGGCACAAGTCCAAGTCAAAAAAACTGTAGAAAAATTTTTTGGTTTGAATTGGGAACTGTGACGTCACAAGCATTGAATTATGACGTCATTAATTTTCAATTTTATGCAATGTTTTATAAGCCCTCAACGCCCTGTATATACAGTACACCCTATCCAGGCGCGTAGCCAGGGGTGGGCAATTGGGGCAATGCCCCCCAACGTTGCACCAAAAATTTTCAGGGTAATCAAGCTTTGATGCGTAAGCCAAATAAATACTTCAGTGCAAATCAACGACACTGCTTACGGAACCTATTACATCAGCTTTAGTCGAACCTGATCAAAGCACTATGTTTTACCAATTGTCCATGATTAATCAAACGTTATGTACATGAGGGTCGGAAAATGTTATCCAGGGCGGGCAATGTAGTTTTTACAAGTGAAGCGAAGGATTTTTCTAGGGGAGGTCAAAAATGATGAAATTTTCTTTTTCCACTCGAAACTAAGAAAACAACCTTTTTACTAAACCTTTGACAGGAAAATGTCAAATTTTTCCAAGGCCCCCTTCTATGCATCCCCTTTGGACGCTCAACATTGTGTATACAGGCCCATAACCAGCTTGGGACACCAGGGGGCGAAGAGTTTTCTAAGAGGAGGAGAAATGTTTTAAACTATGTCCAATATTTTTAAATATTTTTAACACATTTTTCCAGGGGAGGGAGCGAAAAATTTTCTAGATAGGCGCTTCAGTTACGAGCCTGTGTGCATATAGCATTGTAAATGCAAGAGAATTCATGTCATAGCTGGCATTTACCTAAGGTTTAAGCTCCGTATGCAAGTTGGTGATGATGAATTACAAACTTGTATCTAAGTGCTTGTAATCACTAATCAAAAGTAAAACAAGGAGTAACGCTTCTCGCAGGTGTTTCCGGCGCACCAGCTTGCTGTATGTCACATAATGGTGATGTAAACTTCATTTCAATACCATCGCAAAAATTCCTCTCCGTTAACCCTACCGTGCTACAAATACAGTATTACTTTTGTCTGTAGCATCAGCCGTAACCTTAAATGAACATCCTATATTTTTGTACAATTTTGAAGTAAATAGCGGCAATGCACGTTTTATATGCCTTGCAGCTCAAACTTTGGCTGAGAAGCAATCCGGTGTCACAGTCTTTTATTATGCAAATAGGTCATAGACCACGGGCCTCAAACTCAAAACAAGGGCCAAACAAGGACTTAAAAAATAAACAGGGCCGCATTATGACTATTCTAGAGCTGCAATATGACGCTGACGCAAAAAGGCTGTACCTGAAACTTACTAGAAACAGCTTTTGTATCTTCTTTCCTGCGAATGATATCGTGAGTTATAGGGAGTTTATCTCTAGCCCTCTCCATGTTCGTTTAAAACAGCTATGTCCGGCCCGCGGCCCAGTCGAAGGTTTTGTGTGGCCCATTTTAAGTTTTAGCTGTAATGATAAAGTATCCTACATACTGTCAACCACTTCTTATTTTGATAACCTTCAATTTGCCATTTTTGATGCAGGCAGTTCTCAGTACCACGTTAACCAGAGGCATAACGAGGGGGGAAAGGGGGGTACAATTCCCCGGGCGCCCTATTACTATGGGGCGCCGAATGACTACAGGGCCGCCGAAAAGTCACAACAATGGCACAAGCACTTTCTTCAATACCCTACATTTACTTCCAAAATATCTCAGGTTCGAACGTGGGGGCGCCAAACTTGCTTCTTGCCCCAGGCGCCATCTAACCTCGTTACGCCCCTGAC
>JGI24021J15306_10013116_pt1 | contig 10297 bp, 3 predicted proteins | sample Ectturendosymbi1_FD_15306 | JGI IMG/M metagenome (IMG submission 15306) | reverse complement strand
TGCTACAAGTCTTCTACGTTAGACAAAATTTTTTTTTTTGGATTTGGGTAAGGGCTTCGCCTGGGAGGAGCTCGCAAAGTGGGGGTGTTTTTGGATTTTTGACCAACTTTGACTGGCCCTGGACTCCAATCCAATGGGCCAAACTTTTTTCTCAAACTTTTTTTGGACATTAGATGATCTCCCGCGTCAACAGAGCTCTTGATTGACCTTCTAGCATGTCTGAAACTAACGTTTTGGCCCAAAAAAAACATTTTACCCCCAAAATCAGAAAATGCATGAATTTCCCACTGGCGGCTACCGTAGCTCGCGATAACTTGCCGCTAAAATATGCTAGCGAGCTATTCGAGCCCTCGAAAGACTCGTGAAGTCTTCTAGTTTGCACTGAAAAAAAACATTTGAGATTTGGGTGCAGGGTTTTCTGTGGGTGGCGTTAGAAAAAGGGTAAGTTTGGCTTTTTTTGGTTGTTCTATTATGACGTCATCACCCGGACAAAGGGCCAGAATTGTGGCTCAAAGTTTGGTTGTATTCTAGGCTGGAATATGAAGCTGTAGAGGCCTAGATCGACTTCCTAGCGTTTCTGGTTCCCAAGTTAGGGCCAGAAAACCCCAAATCATTGAGGACAAGGCTCAGTAATTTCAGGGGATTTCCCTAATCAATTTATGCTTATTTTGCCATAACTTTTGAATCATAAATGCTAGAAAGTCCATCAAACCTTCTAAAGACTCGTATTGCAGCCTAGAATCCAAAAAAACTTCAAGTCACAAAATCTGATGAATAGTTCGACTCCCAGGATATGACGTCATTATCCAAATGTAAACAAATATGCATGAACATCCTCCCAATATGTAAACATCAACAAAAACCCGAGATCTCAAACTGAAATTTTTTTTTCCTGTCTCAACTACTAGTCTTCACGAATCTTTAGAGGGTTTGAACAGCTCTTTAGCCTATTCTAACGGCGAGTTATGGCCATATACAAACGGGGTGTTTTTCACCCCAGGTTAGTGTTTGAAGGGGCAGGAATTTTGACTAATTTTTTTGTAGCATAATTTTTGATCCAGATATGCTAGAAAGCCAATCAAGGGCTCTAAAAACTCGTAGGATAGCCTAGTTTCGTAAAAATACTTGGGCCAAAATGTGGGCCCATTAGATGGGCGTCCAGGGCCGGCTAAAGTAGGCCATAAAAATGCTAAAACACCCCCACTTCTGACGTCCCACCATGAGAACCCCAAACCCAAAACTGAAATTTTTTTTGACTCGGAACTACTAGACTTGCTGAATCCGTAGAGGGTTTGAACACCTCTCTAGCTGCAGCAGCTGGCGAGTTATCGCCAAAAGAGTGCCGGCCACTTAGTGGTCGGCGCGGGCGTTAAAGAGCTGGGTTAGGTAAACATCACCCATTATTTTGAAACGGCTGAAAAAGTAAGAAAATTCAGTCTAATTACTTTTCCTCTAGAATCGCAATTCCTTTCCAACGTTTAGAGGGGAACCATCACACAGTAATGATAATAGGAACCTAATCGTTAACCATATTGCCTTTTAGTGAAAATTTCAGAAAAACAGACGAGAGTGTCAGTTTCATCAGTTTGGCGCATAATAGATTATTTTTTAACTTTTGTAGAAACGGTACCTATGATTAGATGGAATCGAAAAAGGATTCATTTTAACACCCATCGTTATTAGGCGGATCGCAAGTCTTTCAATACACCGACAAAAATTAAATCAGTTTATTTAAGCAAAAATAAAAGTTCCAGTTGGTACACAACACATTCTATCTAAAGAATTTGGGGACAGTTTTTCTACTATCACTGGTGATTTGACAAACTCTACCTTATCAAGTTCTTTCCATGGATTATCCATCTAAATTGAAATATCGAAAAAGATTTCAGACCAGCAAACCTAAAGGTTTATTGTCATAAATCCAGTATTTGGGTGTTCTGAAAATATTCCCACTTGATCTTTCAGTGATTAACCTAATCAAAAATGCCGAAGACATAAGCATTGTTTCATTAGGAATTTATAACTCCTCGGGTTTTTGAAATGATTTATTGTAGACGTTTACATCACCACAAGACAAGTTTGATCTCAGTGTTACACGAAAATTGGAGTTGTTTATCATGGAGAGTAACAACAAACCGTTCACATTCAAAATAGTAACTATGAAATCACCACAATCTATGGATGATTTTCATGTGAACATTGAGATGTGAATTATTTCAATGATATCAGTGACATTGGGTGCGAAAGCTCACATATTGACTTATACTTCAACGCACGTTTACAACTGGTAGTAGTAATTTCAATTGCTTTCCATTGTGCATAACTTGTAATAGATTTCTAAGTTGAGATAAGGGCAAATTGTTGTACCAAGGGTGATACCCGTAACATTCTGGTCATCATCCTATGATACCACTAATCTCTTGGACCTAAAGTCACGATACTGGCAACGTCAACAAGGAGAATCAGTTCCTATATACAGACGGTCGTTTTTTCCGGACTTTTTACAGTTCAAGGCGGACTCAAGAGTTTTTGCTATGTGGTCATGAGTAGTTAAGCATGCATTTTCATAAGCATACTAATATGGAATCATATATGAGACTGAAATTGACCAAATCCAAAATGACGATTACACTGATGTTTCATAACCGTGAGTTGTAGGACTTTATTTCATTTTATGAAAGTTTAGGTTTTTAGAACAGTTTCATTGGTTAGAGGAGACGGACGTACAGAATCCTCGAAAGCATGAATGAATATATATGATCCTAATTTAAACCTTAAAACACAGTAGATGGTATATGCCAGACATTTGCATATTTTATCCACCTATACAACTCTTTTCTTGTTCACTTGCTGCAAGTGACGAAGAGATTTCAAATCTCAAATCTCGGCAAGGCAATCATTGCATAAGATTGAGAATTGGGAGGAATTGAACCCTTCCTATCATGCTTGCTTACGTTTTTGCACCATCTCATTCATTAATGGGATTACCCCTCATTGTAATTGTCGTTTGCTCAAGGTTTTACTTATCTTTTTCATGTATTCCTCATCTAATGGTATAGGCTTGCTGGAGATCGCTAGGTTATGTTTTTCAATTTTTTTATATGACTCCTGTCATTTTGTTCATTTCAACACAGAGGGAGTGAGAAATGTATTCACATTTCAATCTAATCAAACAAATCACCTTATATAGCTAATAAGCTAGATGAACTAAATTTGGGTGGTAACCTAGTTTGAGGAGACTGTGGAGCCGAACCAGCTTTATTCATTTGCAGATGCCTCCAGGTTTTATAAGCACAAAAGAGGCATAATAACTCAAACCAGTTAGCCTATCAAATGAGGTTAGCGAAAAAATATTTCGCTCATATAAAAAGAAAAAGAAATTGAGATGTGTAAAATTGAAAGATGCATTTGATAATGCATCTAGATTTAAAGTTATCTATAGAAGTTGTGAATTCCCTACCTGTTCTAATGCATTGTTTCAGCTTATCAAAAGGAATCATTAGACACATCTACCTGATACATAGGCAATTGCTTGTATTTAATAAGAGTTAATAAAAGCATTATATTTTTATGAGGTCTCTTTTATGATCAGTTGTTTGTCCCCTATATATTTTGGGAGTTTTCTGTAAAAAACAGTAATGTAAGGCCACAATTTCACTCGAAAATTTGGGTGTGAATTGTGTTTTTTATGTAAAGAGGTTGATCCTGGTAGACATCATCAGTGCAATCCAGTCACATTCCCTCTTTATAGTTCTGAGTATACGGATTCCGAGATTGAATTTTGCAAACTTTTCCTTCTGAGCAACTGATGAAAGAGAGAGAATTGTAGTAAATTATAGTAAATTCAATTCACAAATTCTCCTGGAGTAATATCTGTGTCAACTCACACAGGTGTATGTGACACGGTGACACTCTTAAAAACAAAACAAAATGAGGCACCACTTGTATTTGGAAGACATTTTCACAGTATTACACAGAGAGGACAATTTAGAACAATTGAAATTGATGGAATCATTCAATGAACCAGTTGCAGTCAAGAAGTACATCATAAACAGGGTAACCTAATACTAAGTGGAAACAATGTATGATCTGTGTGACAACAATGTTTGAATTAAGTGGACATGTTTTTAAACTGTTGTGATGACATGGAGAGGTTAACTCTGTGGAATCTCTAAAAGATTAGAACTGCGTGGCATCTTTCAACTTCTTTCTATGTCTATATGTAATTAGTTTATTTTGGATGTACTTTCGAGCTAGATACAGTGGATTACTAGAAACGAACAGCTCCAGCTCCCCTTAGCAATTCTATAGGGAACCTACACCAAGAATTGTCTTTGGAATTTTCATTTGTAATGATGACCACTATTTTGTTGACGGGAGTATCCTACTCATAACTATAGGATACTTAGGTCTATACGTAGAGAAAGATTACACACAAACCATCTACTTGTGACCATAGCCGGTTTGGCCCTTGCCGTCCGTCCCCTTCAAAGTCCTGACCAAGATTTTGGGGAAAGTGATTCACTTGGTGGTTCTTGTGGAAACTTTACGTGGAAATATGCTAGGAAGCTCATTCCATCAGTCAGAAGAAAATCATGCTATCAATAAGTATGATTTCGGCTTCTAATTCATTTTAATTAACAGCAAAAGTATTGATGAACAACAGAGAAAAACAATTTTAACAACAACACTTTATCAGTCAGATTTGTATTTATACGACTAAAATGTGCTTTGATTGGAAACAGTTGACGATGGTGAAGAGTGGTGGGGACGAGAAGTAAAAATTCTTTGATCTGACAAATGCAACATTAGACAATGTGGATGTAAAAGATTAATGTTCAGCCGTCCCTGTGCGAATAGAGATGTGCTCTAATTTGCCAATCCCAATACTTGCGATACCAAAAGATAAGGTAATCGTTAGGGTTTCAGACTTCTCACAATTTCGACTAAGGCGACGTGAATAATTAAACGGTCGCTAAGAAACTGTGTTCTTGCTTCTCAATTTTGCTATCCTCACTATCTTTATTTGTACTGAATCATCATTATTAGTATTAAATCACTAAAGAAGCCACTACTGGGTAAACTTGTGGGCGAAGGAAAAACTAGAAAACAAAAATCCCTATAGAAAAAGTTTCAGAAAATATATTTTCTGCAAGGGTGCCGAAAGATGAGCCAGATATTGACTCCAGGATAAATAACAACCGATTTTTGACGAGTTATAATCGTAAATTTATTCTTTTAGTTTTGTGTAAATTCAGAGGGATTGTGACTGGAGGGAAAGATTACTACCTTCACTAACAAAAGTCATTAATGTGACTAGGAATGTGATCTCAGACAAGAAAATGTTAACATTTTTAACTGAAATTTTTTGGTGATGTTTTTCCTATCTGCAAATGTGTGTGTGGAATTGGCGAACTCGTCACTCGCCATTTCCGCATGATCAGGTATGGACATTTCTTTGGTGACACTTAGAAATCTTCTTGCTAAAGGATTGGGAGGCCATCAACACTATTGATTTATTTTAAGACTTGAGGGGAAGGAATGAAATTGTGGTTTATACTTGCTATACTGACTCTAGCAGTGAAACCTCATTAGAAATAACATTATCAATTAGTTATGACATTATTGAATTAAAAGTTGCAATAAAAGTCAATAGAAAGTATTTATGTCTTTGGAACTAGGAATAGAACAATTCTTGAACTTTGAATTTCTTTTTGATAGGAATTACTATGTAGGATTATTAATTATTAAAGAGTTTATTAACTTGTGGAATTATTTGTCATTGCAGAATAAATAGGTTTACTTTGCAGTAAGAAAAAATGGATTCTGAACTTCGAAAATTCTTGGAGAGTTTGCTCAACAGTGGTGAAGAGGAGAAAAGGAAAATTATAGAAGATATACAGCAGCTCGAGATGGAACAACAAGCCTTGAAGGAACTAAACGCAATGTTGGATCCCAAACGTGGTAGGAAATCATTTCGAATCACATGAAAACATCCATACCAAAGACCAGTACAAAATTCATTAATCTCTAGGAAACCTGCACAAATAGATCCATCCCTAAAGGATGACAAATTACTAAAGAAAGATATCCCAGAATCCCTGGAGGAACTGAGTTCCTCTTCTAGGAAAAGGTCCCATAATAAGGAGGGTCCCAATATCGATAAAGAATCTACTATAATCAAAATTCAAGCCAATAGGGACAGTCATTTTTCTGTCTCAATCAATGGTCCTTTATCTATTATTTGGCGAAAACCTAACCGATGTTTTGTTTTGAGATGTCCATTTAATTTAATTTAATTTATTCGTTTGTGAGCAGACACGAAGTCTATAGTATGAACACACACACTCTGCAGAACGCAGATTGATAAAACAGACAAAACAGAACATAGTACGAGGCATTGAAGCCGGCGGAATCGCGGAATTTCCATTCTATTTTAGAATGGAAATTTCTTTACACAATGTCCAACATTCAGCTAACAAGGATTCCACTTTAGACCATAAAACTAAAATATCTTTACGATTACCAGGAATAACAATTGTGGAACAAAATGGGATCTTGTTCCAATTTCTACCAATGAAACAATACTCCAAAATGTTCAAGGTATTCCGCGTGGATATATGTAATGGCCTAACCTTATATTTTACTAGGAAAGCGATTTTAGATCGGGTCATAATACCCAAAGATACCACCCTGGGATATCTATTTGCCATTGCACAGCTCAATGAATAAAAGCTTACAAACTAGTGTTAATGCACATAGGGTTAATTAATTATTGTGTATTAAATTATTGTTTAGAATTTAAAAAATTTCTTTTTACATAAATGTATGTTCTCATTATGGTTAGTTACTAACAACACATGTAGGCCTGTTAAAATTTGATACTATAATAAAAACGGAAAATTTTAGGCATAAGATAAGTGTCAAGGTTTGACATAAATATGGTACTTATTTCAGGATTATTTGACAAAGAAGATACTTCTTCAGAATACGGTAAGTTCGATTAAACGTTTGAAAACTTATTAAAAATTATGACTTACAGTACGACTTAAACTTAGATTTACAAATTAGAGATTTCTCAAATCTTAACCTTGGGTAATAAATTTGAGAGATTATACAAAAATTTTGGAAGTTTAGAAAACAAATAATTTTTGATTATGCTTATTCAGACGGATTCTCTTGGTTATCCATAATAAGCCACACCTTAAGAACTCAGTGACGCTATCTCTAAAGAAGCTCCGTTTGTACGGATGTTTAAAATAATTTGTGGCAATAAATTTGGTAATTAATCCAGTGGCCAAAATTAATCCTTATGGCTATCGTGAATTTGAACAAGATATTACTTATAACCAATCAAGTTGGTTTATCAAAGTTGATGAGATACAGAGATAAGATGTTGAAAAATGTTTTGTCATACTCAGTGATTTTGACCATCGAGCCTCAACGCCTTTGCGAAAAGGTCTTGTAGACTTGTTGACTGAGGGTAAACCCTAGATTGGGAAGATTGTGTGATGGAGAAGATCAAATGGAAAACTTAATATGTTAAAGTCTTTTACAATCCTCATAACCAAAAAGTTCATTAAAGATCGATGACAGACAAATACTTATTATCAGTGTGTTATGAAATCTCACAACAGCATAAAATTGCCGGTCAAGAGACATTGACTGAATGTTTAAGAAAGCGTGTTCTTTTACATAACATGACAAATCTTGTATCTAAAAGTAAAACCAAGTGATGCCGTTGCAATTCATTTTGTTGTTTGGAAAATTTCCAAACAACCCTCAGTCTTGTGATGTGAAGTCAAAAACATTGTATAAAATTATTTTATATGCGAGATAACATCCGTCTGTAAAAGATCTAAGTGTCTTATCTATAAAAGAAGGTTTTCGTAAAACTATTTTATACTTAATTTCTGATAAAATTTTACATTTTTCAGTAATAACTCTCAGGAAGACCACGTTTATTGATGCACGAATTCTAAGAGTGATTTTCTGCATGATCGAACATCTTTGATGGGAACAAATCTTCTGAGTAATGTGGAAGACAACAGTATTACGATCTTCGATTCTGTTCGAGATTTCCAAGTGAAGAACTACTCAATCATCATTTCTATGAAAGGAACTTGCGTTGGAAAGTGATCATCCAATCCAGGGATCGGGAACCTATGGCTCACGAGCCAGATGTGGCTCATTTGATGATGACATCTGGCTCGCTTGATATTTTCTTAATACGATTGATACAGATGAAAGTCTTTCTGTAATTTTCCTACAAAGCCATCAGCAACACCATGCAGCACCATAATTCGCATTAACACTAAGAAGCATGTTATTAAAAAGAAAATTCAGACATTTACCATCGTTTAAAATTGTTGATTTTGCTTAAAAATACACACGTTAGGTAAGCAAGTTAGTTGCATTAAGTGTTGAAAACTATTCTGTGGCTCTCACGGAAACACATCAAAAAATATGTCGGTTTCATGGCTCCCTTAGCCAAAAAGGTTGCTGACCCCTGATCCAACCACTGGCGTATCGATGGATGAAGATCCTTCGATTTTTGCAGAATCCTTAATCAATGCGTGTATCAAATTTCTCAAGACACCCGACATCCTTAATTCAACAGGATGATGAGGAATGTTGAGTTGGCGTTGCAAGCGTAACATGAAACATTTTCAGACTCCGAATACAGTCAAAAAGTGACCTCGAAGACTCTGAAGTTCAATGTCACTCATTGTGGACAATTGTAATTTGGATCAAAACTGAGAAACCAAAGTTTTACAGAGAAATAGACTTTTACTGAAGTGCCTGAAGCTGGAACAACATGAAAACTAAGGCACTCAACTCAACCGGAGCAGATATTGCGAACAGTTTATATTTGAATATAGTGTACATACAGTATATTTTGCAATTTATTTTTAACCCGTATTGAGGATGAAAGTGACCCACATTATTGCAGAAATAATTTGCGTTAGTAACCCATCAGGATTTACTAATAATATTCACGATTTAAACAGATAAAAATGATACGCATTGACGCATGACTCCGATTTCGGACTTGCCATGATCATGCGTCACGCACGTGATCACTATCGTCGCTATTGGTCAACGCATTGTACGATACTTCGTCACGTGATAGAGTACGACACATTGAGTCGACCGCACGCCTAGAAAATTTTAGTTGATTCAGTCTTCCTCTGGCCACTGCCGGAGTAGCAGCAAGTTTCCCACTGGAAACTTATTGAACAGTCTATAGGTAGTCTCTTAGACTGAAAGCTATTGTATTTCTGGAAACGTGGTTCACTCCCTTCCTGTGACAAAACAACTGAACTCGTGTTATAACCCCTGTCTATATTAAAGTCTTTATGCGCATTGTAGTCGTGATTAATGGTGCATTGCTTAAAGTTGTAGTAATAAAACCATGAGTAAATACAAATTGTTCTGGTGTTTACTAAGCGTGAAGTCGAACGTAAAAGGGTGAGTCCGATTTTCTTCGGTGTTAATTCGGGCGCGCCTAGAATGGTTCGTTTAAAAATTAACCAGTGCTCTCTGGGGAATATTCTAAAATGCAGGTGACTTGCCTTAATACAATCCCGTAGCTACGAGACATCTGTGATGGGCTTAGCCCCACCGAAACAAAGCTCCAATCCCCCCCGAATTTAAATATGAAGCATTATAAAACAGGGATGTTTGTTCAAGTTTCAGAATGTCAAGCCCCACTGTACAAATGTAAAGCCCCCTAGCCTATAGAAGACTTTCTGGTGACGGTTCTATTGCCACACCAAGCTTTTCATTGGAATGAATTCCTGCTTAGTTGAACATGACATCTGTAACAGTTCAGTCCCATCTGAGGATTATCGTTGATCGTTGTTATGGTTTCAGGGCTGGCAAGCAGTTAGCAGCTTCTTGTTTGCATTTTTTGCATTAAGTGAACAGTAGGCTAAACCCTAACTCTAAACACTGAACCTCTAACCCTAAAGCCTGACCCTAACCTTGACCATAAGCCCTGATCCTAAAACTAACCATAAACTCTTAAACCCCAACCAATTGTCACTGCATATTGTACTTGTCACATGATCACTTCAACCAATTGAGTACGAATGAATGAAGGCAAAATAGTCCCAGCACAGGTTTTACGTCACGAAGAAGATTAGAGACACTACCTGAATTTGTTGTGCCACTTTGGGCCCTGTCATTCTTATAAACAGAAAGTTTGACATATCGTGCAAGCTTGACATGTCGCATAACCTAAATACTTTTCCGAGTCAATTGCAAAAACTGCATGAACATGTGTTACGTTCAA
>JGI24021J15306_10013115_pt1 | contig 10298 bp, 6 predicted proteins | sample Ectturendosymbi1_FD_15306 | JGI IMG/M metagenome (IMG submission 15306) | reverse complement strand
ACCAACGTCTCAGTTACTGAGAAAAGAAAACTTACTTTTTCCAGCGATGGTTTGGCGAAAAACGCTTAGTTGCAAATTCATTTTCGATGTTTTCTTCATTGGTGTTTTAGGACTTGAAGGCGTAATAATAAAGGCGAAAGGAAACGAAGTCAGATATTTTGTAAACGTTTCGGCAAACACTGTTCCCGTCATCATTACGGCGAGAAATTGAAGGCTATTGCTCACGAGGCTCAACGGACATACTAAGCAAAGATTCTGCAATAAAGTTTAGGCAGTTTTTTGATGCATGAGTGCATTTTTTCCTGAGAGGACAACTTATCAACTTAATCACAGTGGTACCACAAGTGTCTGTAGTAAGCGGGGACAAGTTCAATATTAGCGACTCCAGCTATGAAGTTAAGTTCAAGAACTAACATTTCCCCAAGAAAATGCCCATTTGCGTTAAAAATCTGTAACCATGTTATGCCACATGAAACACGCTTTATCCGAGGTATGAACTCCTCTCTACATACCTTTGTTGCGCCGCTTTGGGCTTAGCATTACAGAGTACAACAATATTGGTTTGCAGGTTTATGATGGTCCGGATACAACATCTCCACTAATTGGCACCTATTGTGGAACGTCAGTCCCATCTACTGTGACATCTAGCGGCAGTTTCATCACCCTTCGCTTCTATACAGATGATTCTGTCAACAAACGTGGCTTTTTCGCCAACTTTCGCACAAGTGAGAATTTCTGCGCTGTAACAAAAATCTATAATAATTGATCTAGAACAGTGCTTTTCAACCTTTTTTGTGCCGCGGCCCATTATAACAACCACTTTAATCCCCGACGACTCCCTCTAAAACTCGAATAAAGCAATTGTAATACCGCTGCGTACATGAAGTATCTACACGCAACCTCTCCAATAAGCTTAAAGACGCCCCTGGTCGTGGGGGGTGGTGGTCGCGACCCCAGGTTGAAAATTGCTGATCTAGAATTACCTTCGCGAAAAATGTCTGAAAATTTTCCGCGTTTTGCATCAGCAACCTTACGGCATGTAAAATAACAGAACTCAACGAGGAACCCGAAACTTACTTTCAGATTAATTCCGTGCGAGATACAAGTTTCGCGCCTTCGTTGCAGCAGAAGCGTCGGTTCACTTGTGAGTCTTGCTAGCCGATATTTCTAAATCTACGTCGTGCGAAGACTTGTTCTACAATCTGAACTATCTCTCTCGAACGGTAGCCACTTTAAACGCTAACTCGCAGACTCACATTTCACTTGGGATTAAGTAGTTTCTTGAAGTAGGGTTTGTAATCTCGTATATTATATGAAAATGTTTTTCGTTAATTCAGGACTGAAATAGTCTGTTTTCTGAGCATTCATACCTCAAGTTAAACAGATCTTACACCAGAAAGCAATTATTTGGCTCAGGAAAATCGATGCTGCTTATGCAAGATGCGTTTGCCTCTAACTAGCCGATTTGCCTCTCAGCTTCTCCCGAGTCTTCTCTGCACAGCTGTCACTTTGAGGGGGACATCCGTAACTGCGCCTGGAGCGACGACACTTCAGCTGATTTCCATTGGACTCGTGCGAAAGGTTCAACGCCTTCCTCAGAGACTGGGCCATCCAGTGACCACACTACATCGGACAGCGAAGGTAATAACTGCGAGAAGACTTATTAACGGTGTGCTACATATTGTTTGAAAAATTTTTAGAAGTTTGTAATTTGTCGACATGCTGAAATACCTTGCCCAATATGGAAATTTCCTAGCATTTCACTGTTTGCAAAAGCAAATCAATTGCAGGAAAAATACGTCAGATCGTTTCTGCAGGTTACTACTTGTTCATCGAAACATCTGCTCCGGTGGTCAGTGGGATGACAGCGAGAGTTCTTTCACCTCTTTTAGCCCCAGCGACTGGCCTCCATTGTCTCGAGTTTGTATACAACATGTACGGAGCTCAAGTTGACGAATTGGGTGTTTATCAGGTATAGATTTAGCAACATTGTTTTAGCAAATGCGCTTCGCAGCACCGGCCTAAAAACCAATTCAAAAGTGCCCCACCATTCTCGAAAAGTTTTGCAAATCCGAAAAGATTGCAGTTACGGTACGATTAAAAATACTCTTATGAAATCTGCACTATGGGAAGAATCTGTGATTCTGTAGTTTTCAAAAGCATTATAAAGTGCTGCCACAAAACTCTGTTTTTATGCATTTAAAAATCCCTATAAACATGTATTAAAAACTGTCAAAACACTCATCGCTTTGTTGTTTTATTAAAAAAGGCATCTTTTAGATTTTCTACCTCAACAATTTGATGTCAAATTTAACGATTTTTCCTATACTTCAATTGGTCATCAAAAACTTCAATGATTTTAACATCCTATGAAATGAAATTGGGTACACTGGATTTACTTGGCTCAAAATGTTCCAAAGAAGACAGCTGCAGGCTTACGATAGAAAATGTTCAAAAATTTAATTACCCCTATAGATTTGCGCGTGTGTTTTCAGCAGCATCACAGTTTCAATAGGTCATCGACAACGATAACATGCAGATTAGTAAAGCGAAAAACAACGACTCTTAAAGTTTTTAAAAGAACTCCTTCACCTAATCTCAAATCAGCCATGGTTGGTGCAAAAGATTTATCATGTAGCAATAATAAAATCGAAACGACTATTCTGTAATTAGATTCACCAACATTTATGCGTTGCAACTTCAAAATTTACACAATGTATACGGCAGCACCGAAAGTTTGAGTTACTTGTTAATTTGATGTATGTCATGTATGAATGCGGTGTAAGGACGGATCTAAATTGGGTTTGCATCTTTGAAAGCTGCAAACGTTTGAAAATAGCTCTGTCTGTACCTCGAAATACTTTCTGCCTCTCTAGAACCTTCAGATATATTTTACCACGAAACGTGTGGAAAAATTACGTTTCAGAACTTAGCATATGAGTTTGCTGGCACTTGAAAAGCTAAACCACTAGTAGTCTTATTCAGCACGCATAAAGTTAAGCATAGCATGCTGGTTGCATGTAATCGTGAACCATGTGAACATTTTCTGGCCTCAATTTTACGCGTATTGCTGATGAAATAACCCCTGTGAAATTTCGTAATCGTTTTTGGGACCAAAAGTGTTGCTCAGTGTTCTCAAAGCTTTTTTCATATTCCCCCTTACAAACCCAAACGCTGTCAATTCCTCCCCTACAAAAATCATAAACAAGTGCAAAAATTTCTCACTACCTACAGTGCAGAAACATTAGACGATTATGCACCACCAAACAGACTCTCATAACATCAGTCACTGCATGTTAAGAAGCTTGTTCTTGCGTACTGTAGACATTCCGATCTATACTAAATTCGTCATGCAGTTTTTTATGTGTTGAATAAACAAATAATAAAAACTTGAGGATTTTTCATCCACAGCTTTTCCTCCCCAATTTCTCCTGGAACAAGTTTCCTCCCAGGAATTAAAACTTCCTCAGTGGGTGAGCCACTTCAGTGGGTGAGCCAAGTGGCACCCGTTTGAGAACCACTGGTCCAGCTTTTTACAGGACATTGAAAACGTAAACTGAAAGGCCCGCGTGCGTCGACGCTTTTTATAGATTATTTCTATGGCTACCTTTTGAAAGCAAAAGTATTTTGAGTCAGACATACTAACTACGGCAAAGTGATTGCCAGAAAATCAACAAAGAACAATGACAGAAAAACAACATGAAGCATGATATTTAGAAAGAATGCGGTATTAGATTTTTGTATACGTTTTATGATTGCTGTGACAGTGTAACAAGCTGCAGCTTACTGGCACCATGCGGTTGCGTTGCAAGAACAACATGGAACTTTGACGTAGGGTTCGCAAACACTACTTGATCGTCTTTGTTTGTCCTACTTAGGAATGCCCTGGCCATCTATCCACCTGTTTACGAGTATTAATTGCTATGTTTGCAAAAGGTGCTCGAAAGTGGTTTATCATTACCTGTGGCGTACTATTACGGAAACCGCGGCGACCGGTGGATCGAAGCGAAAATTACGTTGTTTAGTGAAGAAAAGTATCAGGTGAGTGTTAATGTTTTAATGTTGCTTTCCATCGAAGCATTTGCCCCTAGATCTGCAATGCAGCAGTAAGCTAAGTTCGAAGACAAGTTAAAAAAATTCGGGTTCTTTACCGTGCTAGCAGGGGCAGTAGGGTTGCGAAATTGGATCAATAAAACAATTGGTGACCGCTATGACAAACAAATGTGGCTCAGCCTTGCCATACGATATGCGAACAGAATGATATTAGTTGAAACGACCTTCACCCTCATTTGGAATAGCTTCGATTGAGAGGCAAGCGAAAAACAGCAGATAGCTTTTCCCACACAAACAACTATGAGAAAAACTGTAAAATAATAAGCGGATGCAATTGCACGTTGGGCAATTAAGAATATTTTCAAACAAAGGTTCTTTGAATCCGCAGTAAGTTTTTCATCGAAAAGGTTTTCTTTGTCTTGAGAACTTTTTTACTGCTATTAATACAACTTATCCTTTTTTCTGTATTTTGTTGTTGTTCGTGCGGATCACGAGATTCCAATGTTCTTTGCAAAATAACATCTTTATTTGTGAAAATGCATCTCGTTTTGTTGCTTAACACACGATGATCACACACGGTTGTTTGATCTGGCTCATAGATGAAAAGTAATGAAGTATAAAAACAAATGTAGCACCTTGGCCTGTATCACGTAAGACTGTCAATGTACAGAGTGCTCAGAAATAATAAGTGATATCATGTATTGTGGAAAATTTCTAGCTATAGGAAACTAAGTTTAAAACTATCCAAGTGGTACAGGGCCACAATCAACTGAAATTTTTGGAAGGGGCAAAATGATTGCAACTTGTTATTGTATCTTAACCTAATAAACAAAAAAGTTATCGGCGCTTTCAAATTAAAAAAAAATATGTTGATACCACGTAGATATCAATACAGGTCGCAACCTGAGAGTGGAAAACCGGTTGAGGGCTGTATTGGTATCTACGTGATATCACATAAAGTAGATGTTTGGACTGTTTCTGTTATGAATACTTTCTGAATCTGTTTGTTTAAATTGCATTTCAGCTTGTTTTATTTGTTGGCGAGAAAACGCCCAAAATCGCTTGGCACCACAACTGTTTTTGGGCGAAAAAGTTTGTCCGCCAAGGCATTTTGTTGAAAGGGGCTCCTTAAAATGGATTTTTTGCAGTTGATATTCGAAGGAAAATGTGGTGCGGGCTACACCGGAGACCTTGCAATCGATGACGTGATTATTCTTCCCGGATGGTGCGACTATGACGGCAGCGGCGTTGAAGTCTAGAAATTCTTATGTAGGTAGTTTCTTTGTTGTGTTTCAAGCAACAAAAATGCGGGCTTGCGCGCAGTTAGCTTCTCCATTGTTCCGAGACAATTTACTGTATCTGGGATAATTGTCTGCACTTTGAATTTGGTTAACTTTGATTAGGTTTTCTGCAGTACTTGAAAGAGAGAAGACCGTGTAAATCTGCATGTAGGATTTTCCATGATGAGACGTCTGGCAGATCATTAACACAACACAAAGTAGGAATATACGAGGCGTTAGAGTGGGACTCTAAAGTATCCCACACAGCAGGTCACACTATACCAAATCCAGTTCGAGAGTTTTAAATTAAAACATGAGCAAAACAATTTTCCAGAGACTTCAAAAGTTCTGCCGGACGTCTCATCATGGATGGCACGCCTTTACTTCCATTTTGAGCGCTTCATTTATTCAGGATTTTGTAATCACCCGTATCAAAACCTCACTTAACACTAGAAATATACAACAGGTTATTAGACCACGATCCGTATTTTCCTGCAGGTAACTGCATAAGTCGTTGTTACATCTGCTCGCAATTCGCTTCTAATCTATACTGACGTGTGGTTAGAATGTTATTCTTTAGTTATTATTCAGGCTGATAGGCAATCGAACTGATCTGGTCTCTTGGTAATTAAATTATAGTGCGGAACCACACAGTTGCATAATTGCAGAGTTGCTTGCTGTTTTGTGCGATGGAAAACTTCCCCATGAGTTATGTAAATCAACGACATAGCCCTAAAATAAAAAACACACATTTGTTTTACTTTGACCACCACGTTTAGCTTTTCCAGGGGGGCAAGTGTCCGATTCGCCGTCTCCTCGCGGACCTCTACCGTCGAACAGTTGGTAAACGTTTACCTTACAAGCCTAGCAAGCGCGATGTTGCGTAATGAGTGCGGCACCGCAAGATACCTGCGTGTCCAATAATTATATTTTCATAGAAGCGGAACTTACTACCTAAAATGTTTAATACATATCGTGTTCAATAAAACGTTTTGAAAGAATATAAGTGCCGTCGATCTGTTTTGTTTCACACTTTTCCATATTGCTTCCGAGTATCCATTGAATGCCTTAAAACAACTATGTCCAAGCGAAATACATTGCTGGGCCAAAAGTTAAGTCACTCTCTTAGGACAGCAAATTGAATGACTTGTGTTGTTTTTAGCAAACTAAAATCTAGCTCAGTGGCCTCAAACTTTCATGAGCTGTGGCCCGCTTCTAAGTTTAACTGGCGAATACTTAATATATGGTGACACTTGGGTTGTGCAAAATCACGGCAAAGCTACCTAGTAAAGGCCTCTGTTCGTGGCCCCCAGGGGGAGACGAGGGCCCCGTTTGAGAAAATCTGATCTAGCTGAAGCTACTGCAAACATTCGAATCCTATCAACAATTACAACAATCTTTTGGCATCTCTAATCACTCCATAACTGTGATGTCATAGGCGAGTTTAAAGAGCCAGTGGAACCACAAAATAGAACTCAATTCAGTGTAATTGGAATAAAAGGGGTAGAAATCAGAAAACTGGAAAATTAAAGCTAAATGAGTTTTGCAACTCAGTGGAAATATGGAAATCTCCCCGTACACAGTCCAGGCGTGATAAAGTGGCACTGATGAACACTGCATCATAAACGTCAAATTAAGATTATCAAAAAGGACAGGTTGTCATTTAATATTGTACGCACACAAAAACAAAACCTTCAACTGCTGGGCCGCATGCGGCCCACGGGTTGGACACAGCTACCTTAAAACAACAACCTCTGTTTTTCGACAGATGCACTTGATCAAGCAGAGGAGATATTTAGCCGAAGCGTCCTCAGCGAATTAGGAGAAGAAATAATCGAAGACCCTGCGTTGAACAATTCATAATTGGCCGTGGCCCTTTGCTGATACTGGTCAACTAAGCAACTGTCCGATTTGTTGATCAGTGCGCATTGATTTTATTATCGATCTGATCTTAACCGGTTTTGATTCAACTTCATTGCTTAAAAACCCGTCGAATGTTTTTTTGTTAGAAATGAGATCGTAACGGAGTGCAAACGCTGCACCAGCAAACAGCGCTCAAATACGCATCAGTCAAAAAGCATGCGCATATTTTTGTGCTAACGTGGCAAAATTGTGATTTCATTGTTCGTTTTTTTATCCAAGTCAATAAAAGTTTGACAATGACTGCCATTCGCCGAGAAATTAACCGTTTGTTAAGAATATAAAAGTTTTGAAATACTTGGGTTACTTTCCCGCGACAGGTCTAGCTTTACATTTTTAGTATTAGACAATAAAGTTGCCAGAATGGCTAAGAACCCTGAGAAAATTGTGGCCGAACTTCCAACTTAAAATATGTTTTATTCTGCCAGTTGGTGTGATGACCTAATGCAGAATTTCAACCCTTAAAAGAAAGGAGCACCAGGCCATAGGGGGTGTAGCGGGGCGGTTCCCACACCTATTGCACTAGTAACGTTACTTGAAGATTTAGATTTTTTATTTCAGCTTCTACGTGTAGCGCCTGGAGCAGCATAAATGAATAAATGGCAAGTTGTCTCGCGTATAGCAACGTTGCACTACAGTGAAACAAGAAGATCCAGTGTGGAAATTATTGTAGGCGAATGCTCACTTTATTCGAACTATTTGGTGCAGTCTTCGTTTTTCTTTGGTGTGAGAACGGCGTTCCCACACCTCTTTTTTAGCACTACACCCGTACCAGGCCCTGTATGNNTGCAAACCAAGAAGTAGCCGCAATTTGCTCCAGTCTCTCAATAAANGCTAGTACGTTTCTTTTAAACTCTCGCCACTATTTTNCTCTGGTCTCTACTCAGGTTGCAATGTTTTCAGTTTTCTGGACAACACCNTTTGAAAGCGTTATTTATACGGNCAGGTTTTACTTCAGCTATACAGTCAAAGTCCCATTTAATNATGCTCAAGGATCGCGTATCTTACTGATCACCATGAACTATAAACCTTGCTATCAGTTAAACAGTTCGTCGTAATCGTGGGCAGTATTTGAGAGGCAATGTGTTCATGAAACTCAAGCCAACAACTAAAAGCTAAGAAGCTCGTCGTCAATTATAAAATGTTTAGCATCCGAAACTGCTAGAAGTTCTTGCAAGGGTTGCGGAGTCGGAGGTTTTTGGGTGAAGTCGGATTCCTAACAACACTAGGAGTCGGAGTCGTTTTTTTGTCCGACTCCGACTCCGAAAGTCCAATTGGATCAATTTTACATCACACTCCTAAGTTGGGAATTCCTATTGAAATGGTACAATCTCTTATGAACCTTTTGTTGAAACTGAGAATTCTTGCGGTGTACCACGATTTCCGTTGAGAGTTAGTTGCTACAAAATTCTTGACGGCCAAACTTCAGTCACTTTATGTTAAGGAGTCGGAAATTTTGAAAAGGTTGGAGTCGGGAGTCGTAGATTGTACCTCCGACTCCGCAACCCTGGTTCTTACCACATTGGAGATTAGAAAATAAAAAGGCCACATCAATGCAGGTTTGTCGAACTTACGGGTAAATATAGAAGCGATAGTATACTGATTGACAATCAAACTATTCTCTGACGTTCCACCCAGTGGCGTGCAGAGGGAGGGCGAATTGGACGACGGACCCGGGCATCCAAGACAGGGGGCATCCAAAGAGTGCAATTGCAAAATATAAATTTCATTAAAATGCTGCAACTATAGATGCTTCTTGGTATTGTAAGGCTACTAATACAAATTGCATCGATCGTATGGAAACCTGCCTGACGGGGACATGCAAATCTAAGTTCAGTGATCCGATAGAGAGATGCAGCACTGCCATCATTATCGTAAGGCCCTACATTCTATCTCTCTTCTACCTTTGTAGACAGGCCAATACCTTCTAGTCTATTTTTAATCTGCGACTAGTAGTCTTCAAAATATCTCTCGAGCCTTTTTTTTAACTGGAGGGCATGGCAGCGACATATTGTTGAAAAATATCCAATATATTTGTTTTTATAATTCGTGAATCATTATCATTTCACAAAGCAAACAGTACGGTGAACAAAAACTGAGACCTCTTAAAACGTGCTTGTTGAAAGTTGGATTTATGAGTTAAGAAAGCTTTGTTTCGACGGTGTCTTGTCCGCTTGGTTTCATCTTTAGTGGCAATTAGAAATTTTGTCACAGGACTATATCATGCGTGACGATGTGGCGATAGATTCTTCGCTTTCAATAGTAAAAAAGATTAAAGAATATTGTACATTTTTCACAAAGAACATCGTTCGTAGCTGTTAAAACAATTTAGGCGCTATGTGCTATAGGTTTAAAAAACGTACTGTTTTTTGAGCAGAGCGCTAGGTTCTTTCTGAAACGTACTTCACTTTTTTCTCGCCGAAATGCTATGCAAAATTATGTGCCTTTGCACGTACATTTTACAACGTTCACATCCCTTGCTATTGTTGCATAACGTTGTACGAGATTCGCCCAGATTTGTTTCTCACTTGAGATGAAGTTACTGTGGCGCAATCCTTTTTGCACGTGGCACAGGTCTGGGCAGGTGGTTTTGCTGCACCTGCATTTCTCACATTTGTCAATACTAGAATTTCGTAAGGGGGCAAACAATCACGTTTTTGCCCCGGGCGTAAATCATCAGACCTCTGCACGCCTCTGGTTCTACCTTAATTCAAGCTCAATATACAGTAGTGCTGCCTTGTTAACTTTTTAGAATTTCGGCTTTAACAGCGCCACAAACAGACAACCACAAACCTTGTTAAAATCTAACACAATTGTGTAAAAACGCTGCTGCCAAACAAAGAACTCTCACGAAAACACACACGCGTTAAAAATATCATACTGATTAAAGCTGATTGTACATGCAGCAGCGGATGAGATCGTAGAACATTTGCATGACGAACAGACACTTAACAAGCCTAACGTCGGCGAACCGCACAACACCAATCTTGCAAAAAGCTCACGCCGCGTTCGTCTCAAGGCGGCTAAGCAAGCAAACTCGATGTG
>JGI24021J15306_10013113_pt1 | contig 10298 bp, 11 predicted proteins | sample Ectturendosymbi1_FD_15306 | JGI IMG/M metagenome (IMG submission 15306) | reverse complement strand
GCATGCAAAAATCGAAAAAGTTGCAAAAAGTTGCAATATAAAATTCCTGGAAACAGCTCAAAACATTGAATTATGTATATCTTGAGTATTTAGGAAGCTGTTGGAAGCTGTAAAAAAAAGTTGCAAAAACTTGCCCTACTGATAACACAACTGATAACATCACACACCCTTTCCCACAAGTATCCAGGATTTTGTTCCCTATGCCCATGCTCAAAAACATTAAATCGATTTAATCCCTGAACTGTCAGCTTATATCTACTCATTTTCAATTCATTTCATAAAACATATTCTCCATATTCAAAAAGTGACAACCAGATAGTACTAGGCCCCAAAAGATTCCTGAAGAAAATGTTCCATTTTTGCACGTGTTAGTTTTCTAACAGTTTGTTAAAAGATCGTTCGGAGATATTGTTGGTTTTGTCAGAGTTCACTGTGGTCTTTGAATTTTCAGAGTCCCATGTGGTCTCAGAACCCTCAGTAGAAAATCTTAGCTAACTGATGAAGTAATTTCTCAATGCTTGGAAAGTTGGTTACTAATTTCTCTGATAACAGAAATGTCCAGCCAAATTTGGCTAAAAAATAGCTAAATCCAGCCAAAGGTCAGGCGTCAAATTTGATGCGGAATCTAACCATAGACATTAAAAACCACAAAAAATCTAGCCAAAATTGGCTAGAAAGCCATCAAAACTAGCCAACTATTGGTGCAATATTTGTGAAAAGAATTCAAAAAAGCATTGAACGAGTCTGGTCATCTGAAATGAAACCGATGATTATGACCTCACAAGACAAAACTGACTTTGAGCAGGCAACAAAGTGCTGGATTTGTCAAGAACATTTTCTTGAAGGTGCCAAAAATTCGCGACCATCACCATTTAAGTGGAAAATGCAGAGGTTGTGCTCATCAAAAATGTAACTTGCTCTGCAGAAAACCGACGTTTGTGCCAGTAATTGTTCATAATTTGAGTGGTTGTGATTCACATTTGTTTGTAAAAATTGTGACCGCTGGTGGTGGTGGAAATATTGACTGTACACCAAATACATTAGAGAAATGCATCTCGTTCTTTAAAAGTATTTATGATGATAAAAAGAAATTCAAATACAAAATTCGCTTCACTGATTCGTCTAAATTTATGTCAACAAGTCTTGATAAATTAGTGAACAATCTCAAACGAAATCAATTTAATCATATGAAACAAAAATTTGGAGAGGACTGTGAGCTTTTGTTGGGATAAGACGTATGATTAGTTTTCTGATTTCTCGAAATTGAATGAAAAACAACTTCCACCAAAAGAAGCATTTTATTCAAAGTTAAACGATTCCGAAATTTCAAACGAAAACTACAAACATGTTAAAAAAATTTGGATGCATTTTGATATGAAAACTATGAGAGATTATCACAATTTGCATTTGAAAACAGATGTTTTATTATTTTGTGATATGTTTGAAAATTTTAGAGAGGTTTGTATGGAAGATTATGAACCTGACCCAGCGTGGTATCACACAAGCCCATCATTAGCGTGGGACGCTTGTTTGAAAGAAAGTAAAGTAAATCTTGAGTTGTTGTCAGACCCAGATATGTTGTTAATGATTAAAAAAGGCATTGGTGGAGGTTTAAGCATGTTTCGAACTCGATACAGTTGTGCAAAAAATAAATACGTGGGCTCAAAATACAATCCAGATGAAGAATCAAAATACATACAGTATCTGGATGCGAACAACTTGTAGTGCTGGGCAATGCGTCAGTCGCCTCCTGTTAACGGTTTCAAGTGGATGACTACACAAGAACTCAAAAATTGGGATCAATTTTCACACCAAGAAGGAAAAAGATGCATTCTTGAAGTCGATTTGGAATATCTGAAAGAACTTCACCAACTGCATAACGAATATCCACTCGCACCGGAAAGGGTTGTGATTAACAAAGTTGAAAAACTGATACCAAATTTACGTGACAAAACAAAATACGTAATCCATCATGAGAATTTAAAGTTGTATTTGGATTTGGGTAAAAAAATTAAAAAAAAGTTAAATCGAGGAATTAGTTTTACCGCAAAAAATGGATGAAGTCTTATATTGACAAGAACACAAAACTTCGCTCAAAAGAAGATGCTACTCATTTTGACAAAGATTTTTTCAAATTAATGAACAATTCAGTTTTTGGAAAGACGATGGGAAAGATCAGAAATAGAATTGATGTAAGATTAGTTACAAATGAATGGAGGGCATGAAGATTGGCTGCAAAACCAGATTACGACCACACAAGAATATTTGATGAAAATCTTGTCGCTGTTCACATGAAAAAGACAGAACTTGTTTTCAACAACCCTGTGCATCTTGGGATGAGTATTCTTGATATTCAAAAAACTTTGATGTATGACTTTCATTATAATTATATGAAAAAGTACGGTGAAATTTGTAAGTTATTGACGACAGATACGGATTCACTTACGTATCAAGTTGAAACAGAAGATTTTTACAAAGAAATTAAAAATGACGTTTCAGAGAAATTTAATGCATCAAACTTTCCAGAAAGTCATCAGTCTGACAAACCTAAATTGAACAAAAAATTCCGGTTCTTTTTAAAAGCGAAACAATTGAGAAAGGAGAAATTTCAGAATTTTGTTGTTTGAGAGCAAAATTGTATTCTTGTAAAATGTGCGAAGATGGAATAGAAGAAAAGAGGTGCAAAGGTGTAAAGAAAAACTTTTTCTCAAAATCAATACATTTTGACGACTACAAACGATCTTTGTTTTCACAAAAAGAACAGATGCGAAAAATGAATTTCATCCGTAGTCGAGGACATGAACTTTTTACAGAAGAAATTGACAAAGTGGTTCTGTCAAGGACTGATGATAAAATAATCATTTATGAAGATAAAAACAACATGCTTTCTCATAGAAGTTGTTTAGAGTTAAAATAAAGCTGAAATAAAGACGTTTTGTGCAATGCCCGGTAATATTGGAAACAATGAAAAGTATTGTTCTCCATGGAAACTGAAAATCTTTACCTATGATTCTAAAAATTATTCGATTCTTGGAAAAGAAACGACAATAACTCAAATTGAATGTGCGTTTGGCGTAATCGAACCTATTAAAATTTGAAAGAATTTCTGACGGAAGTCAACTTATGAATACAACGTTTTTTTACAGATGATGAAAAAGAAAATGAAAAAAAGTGCCCTTATTTGTTAAAAAAAGATGGACAAAATGGAATTTTGGCGCACGGATTCTATCCTTCAGGTCCGGGATAAGGGGTCTCGAGCAATCTTCATTTTGATAACGAAAATTGGACAGATGAAAAAAACTACATCCAGATGTGGAAAATACAATCTTTTTAACGTTGGATTGCATAAAATTTGCCACTGTCTTGAATGTTTTCATCAAAACGAGCCAAATAGTGTTATGGTACCGTGTTATCGACATGGATACAGTGTAGCAGTGGCGTATCTATGGAAAGTGGCGCCCATGGCAAAATTTGAATGTGCGCCCTTTCTAATTTTTTAAATATTAAATATAGGCACAATTTTTACGAAAGATAAACCATAGAAAAATACTTTTTAAAACGGAAAATATTTGTGTTTATTTTTGCTTTAAATTTTTCAGCAAATAACATATGAATTATCTATAACGACTACAACATACTTATATACTCATTTATTTTTATTATGATGAACATCAAAACATTGGAATAATAACGTTATCGTAATCTGTAGGTCTACATAGTGTTGCCTGACAAAATTGTATACCTTACAAAAAAAATCAAACAACATACTGCACGTTCTGCAAATGACAATTACTTTTAAAACGAAAAACATTCAATCTGAATTGTGCAATAAACTATTCAATGTACCGGTAAGTCATCTATCACTTTTGTTCGAAAAAAACAATTTCATCAAGACATAAACATATCCAGCATTTTCCAGTTAATTACACAAAAATACTAGTTAAAACAAAACAACACTTTCCATGCCTTTATCGAAGCAAAGTTGTCCAGGATTTCATCAAAGCAAGCTTTTGGCGTTTCGTCCCTTTCTATTCTCATCAAAGCTGTATCACAGGGGTGACCAACCGTTTTGAAACTGAGAGATACTTCTTGTGTACTGGTTAATGCGAAGGGCTACTGGTTTGATACAAGCTTATGACATAAACATTTTGCTTAATTTACCTTCAATAATTTTGGTATTGATATTCGTTAATGTAAAGACATTGATAATGCTAATGTTATTTTTAGAACGGGCCTGCGGTCGACTTACATGGTCCTTCCGGCCGACTTGGTGCCCGCAAGGGCGTACGCAAGGGGGGGGGTTGGTATTAACACCCCCCCCTTGAGCTTGATATTTTACAAAAACTTTATCACAAGGAATGTATAGGGCTTGATTTTTACAAAAATAAGGGGAGTGCGTGTAGAAGAATATGCCTTTTATATCAACAAACTTGGCTTGAAAACACGAATACGACGTCAAATGGTGACGTCACAAAAAGCGCACACCAAATACAAATGACCATCATATGCCACTGAATGAAGCCCCCCCCCATGAAACTTTTCTGCGTACGTCACTGGGTGCCCGCGGCACCACGTTGGTGACCGCTGCTGTATCACATAAACTTCCCCCTGACTTACTGTTAATGAATGAGGCCTGGAGCTATGAAAGGAATAGCTGTAAATCTCCCATCGTCAGCATTATTTACAAAGCAATTCGAAGAATGTCAGGACTTCAGAACGCGATAATATTAAGTTACGCCACTTGAAACCAGTATTTTGCAATCTTGACTCTCCTCGTATAATTGCTTGCCATCTACATCTGAACCGGAAACAGCTCCTAAATTGTCACACGTAGATTTTAGTTTCTCACAGTCAGGAGTTTTTCACATGGCCTTGGACATAGGTGTAGGAGCAAGCAAATTTTTAGGGGTGCGAAGGATTTTTGCCCACATTTCCCCAAACTTGCCCAAAAAACACTCCAAAAAATAACCTCCAAAGAAAACGACTGCGCATTGATTGTGGGTGCATTTGTTTTAAATCAAAGCATACCAAGCGCCATCTTTGCCCAAATTTCCCCCAAACTTGCCCAAATTTCCCCTTATCTTGCCTGACAAAAAGCATCTGGACTTCCGCTTTGGGCGCCATTTTTTGAAAGCAAAGCACACCAAGCAATTTTGCAAAGGTTTTCACACATTTTGCACAAATTTCCATATATTTTGCCCGGACTTTAAGGAATCTTAAGGGGCCCTAATCACTGCATGGGGCGCCGAAAAGACAGTATATATGTTAATTCAATACAGGGCATATGGTTCCGAAAGACCTCAGGTTCGAACATGGAGGCGCCAAACTTGCTTATTGTCCCAGGCACCATCCAACCTTGTTACGTCCGTGGCATGGGGCGCAAAATAGAGGTTCAGGAGACTATTCTTAAAGGTTTTAATTTTTGCCAAGCAATTTTTGCACCCCTGTCGAAGTGGCGCCCATGGCACGTGCCATACCTGCCATACCCTAGATACGCCACTGCAGCGCAGTAAACCGTTTTGCGGCAGTTAGTGAAATGATAAGAAACTGTTTCAAGAAATGTATAGAATACCAAAAAGTGTTGAAGTGAGAGCTATTTATAATTCCAAAAAAGCAAAAGTTATGCTTAGAAAGATTTGCAAAGACTTTAAGCGTACTAAGGTCAAAATTGTCTTCTCTTTGAAATCAAAAAAATTTACAGGGAACTCTGCTGACACTATTTCTGACAAAACCAACAGTGTCTCCGAACAATCTTTTAACAAACTGTTAGATAAACTAACACATATAAAAATGGAACATTTTCTTCAGGAATCTTTGGGGGTCTAGTAATATCTGGTTATCACTTTTTGAATATGGAGAATATGTTTTATGAAATGAATTGAAAATGAGTAAATATAAACTGAGAGCTCAAGATTGAATCNATTTAATGTTTTTGAGCATGCGCANAAGGAACAAAATCCTAGATACTTGTGGNAAAGGGTGTGTGATGTTACCAGTTNTGTTATCCGTTGTGTTACGAGTTGTGTTATCAGTTGTGTTATCAGTTGAGTTATCAGTTGCGTTATCAGTTGCGTTATAAGTTGTGTTACGANTTATGTNATCAGTTGCGTTATCAGTTGTGTTACGAGTTGTGTTATCAGTTGTGTTANNAGTTGNGTTATCAGTTGTGTTACGAGTTGTGTTATCAGTTGTGTTAACTGATACTGATAAGTGACGCAGTACTGGGAANCTGTTGATAGATACAGGTGTGATTTTTAAATGTTTTTTTAAGACGGTTTTGATTTTTGTATGCGTTTTCAGCGTTTTTCGANAACTGNCTGATTTTATTCAATTTTTACCATTTTTTTGACTTTTTTGTGGATTTTGTTGATCTGTGAATGCTCAAAGATAGAAATAGTTTTGGTCCTTGAACTGTCAATTCATAACTTCTGATGTTGAAGAGAAAGGGTACCAGGACGGATCCCTGTGCGACGCCATCCTTGAATCGTCGCAACACCCTCCGTTTTTTGTTACCGGTGGTAAGGTGTGAAGCTGCAATTGCAAACCAGCTACATTATCATGCGGACCAAGTGCATGACAGATAGCAATCGCAGTAGCTTGCAGGTGAGGCCGTGATGCTGTACAGTGCCTTAGGCTGCTGTAATATCCACAAATAACTCCAGCCTTTTCACCCGAAAAGCTATCCTCAATGGTTTGCGTAGGTAGGGTGACCTGATCTCAAGTTGACCTATGTGTTGAAAGCTCGGTTGTTTCTCTGGGAGTAAAGCGTCTATGATTGGATTAACATGAGCGTGGATGAGTCCCTCGAGCATCTTAATGTGGACACATACCAGAGATATAGGGCAATAGCTCTTTAGGTCCTCCAATGGATTTTTCGTCTTAGGGACAACAACTATTACCTCTCTTCCCCAAATCCTCGGCATTTTTCAATTGGCCCATGCAGAAAGTTAGGAATTCGCATAACCAATATCTGAGACGTGACCCTGTATGTAGTACAATCTCCGGGAAGATAGAATCCAAACATGGAGATTTCCTGACCTCATGTCCTCGTGTAGTCGAAAGCTTTTCTGGTGTGAAGGGACCAGCAAAACTGTTTCCCTCATATGTTGGGACTGTCCATAGTTCGGAGAACACCTTGTTAATGAGCACGGTGGACTAGAGATTCCCGGTCTTGTTTGCCCTTTCCTCACGATTAGTGAGGCGATGGTATTTGCTGAGACAGGGCACAAACGAGAGGGGTTTTCAGACTTGCAAGTACGTTTATTGATGTTGCTCAATGCGTTGCAGCAGGAGTGCGAGAAGTTGATGGAATTGACAGTTTTTTCCTATCGCACATGCATCTTCCGACCGAGTCGTGTGAGAAGGGACGAAGTGGCTTTGTCAGAGTCAGTCTCCACTAGGATTCGGACAAGGGAGCGGTAAAGGATCTTGAATTCTTTTTCCGAAGATGACACATAGTTTTTACGATGACCATTTGGGACACATTGTTTAGCTGAGTATACCAGGCTCTCGCATAGTTCCTGGTATGCCTTCTCGATGTTTGTTGTGTCCAGAAGTGGCAATCTCTGATTGGATTCTTCTGTAAGAAGGCCCACGCGATTTCAATCAGCTTTGCGAATGTTCCAACTTTTCACCAGATGACTGTAGGCAGGGACTACGAGTCTCAGTGGTGTTGTGGCAGCGGGTCGGTGTTGTGACCGCGTAAACGTTCCTGAACAAGTCTGTCAGGCAGTGGGCTGTGCTGGTCGAAACTCCCGAAGGCCAGGTCTTGGTTGGAACCAAAGTTCTATCGGTGAAAGGAGACGCTGTCTACTCTTTTTAGGTTGTACAGCAGTCGAAGGTTTTTGGCTGTTGCTCAGGAGTCCATGATCGCACCATCAGGAGATGTTGTGCGATAACCCCAGTTGACATGTTAGCAGTTGAAGTCGCCAACATACAGAGTGGGGTGTGGGAATGTCGGATGGGCGTAGCTGTGAGTTGCGAGGGTGGAGGTTTGTAGACTTCAATGATCTTATATCCCGCGACATGTGCGCAAAACCCCTCAGTCGCCGTTGCTCTGAAGACTGATCGGCCGGTGTCCTTTCCTACCGCTCGTTAACTTTTGCATTACATCACATTTAAGCCAATAGTGTGAGAGAAGATGTTCTTGAAAAAGAACAAGACCGTGCTTCCTGCTAGACCAGTGGTTCTCAAAGTGGGCGGAATCGCCCAGTTGGGGGCAAGTGGGCAAAAAAGAACAAAGAGGGATAGGGGTGCGAAACAACGCAAAGGGGAGAAAATGCTCAAACAGAAATCGATCATTGAGTTAACTTCAGTTGCCTACTATTATGACTTGTTAGTTTGTTGCAAATTTCAATTTATTATGATAATAGTTGGAGGTTGTTGCTATAGCAATTTATCCGTTAAATTTTTGCTTTGGATCTTCTGTTTCCCTGGCTACAGTGCGGATTATTTTCACAAAAATTCTGAATGTAATATTAGCGTCGTACTACAATTGCTTAGTTCAGCTAGTTAATGGCTTGGTTCAACTATGCAATACTTTTTGTTTCAATAATTTCACTGAATCTTACGACCTTGTGTTTGCTTTGTTAAGCTTGGGGGACGAAAACGACGTGTCGAGAGTGAAAAGGGGGGGATTGAATAAAAAATTTGAAAAACACTGTGCTAGACAGACCCAGCTACTGAAAAATTGGGAATCACTAGCTTGCCTGCTAGAGTGCAATGCGTCTCATGAAGAATGATGGCAAATGTCTTGTTCTCTAGAAGATATCTGCTCAATGACACTCATCTTGCTGTGAGTCCCTCGATGTCCAGCTGCAGTATACTGGGCTGTCAGTCATCCATGGCAGCAGTGACGTTGCCACGACTTGGAAAAAGCCTATCCAGCCTGTGCCGAACACTCCAGCATGGTTAGCAATGTTTGTTCCCATGGGTACAGCTTTTTTCATATTTTTGGGTTTGGACGTCGAGCCGACAGGAGGTGTTTTTTTCTGTTCTGACAATTGAGTTCCCCGAACCTGTTTGCCTGAAGGACAAAGCAGGGATACAAGAAACACGCGCTCTCGCGATTTAAACCTTGTCACAGGCAATTAACGAGCCTGCCTTGAAAGACTTGCAGGTTATGTTGCTGTCTGTAACAGAGACTTGATTCTACGAAAATGACCTATTAAAACGTATGACAGCAATTGAAGAAAGCGTTGAAAACGCTCACTACAGAGCCTCTGAACAAGAACATCAAATATCTTCCTTGCAATGTCAGTTTAAAGAAATGCAGACCACTAGAAAGGATGAGAATAATATTTCAAGAGTATCGCTCAAAAGAATACAGCGTTCTCTTTCATGGATTGCCGCAGCCGCATCGAATACCATGACCAGACTGAAGCAGTAGTCANAAGGTTTTTGANTGACGAATTACGCGTTCCCCGACACAAGTGGATGCAATAAAATTCAGTAATGCTCATCAACTGCNTCNTAGAACCTCTGCTGTCAACTAGGAATATGCTAATGACTCGGAGAATGAAGAACGTTCCTCAGATAACCACAATATAGCCCTATTGTGGTTAAAGGAAAGCACTTATAAAAACAGCTTCAAGGCTGTACAAACAAGGGAAAAAACTTCACTGGAAAGTGGTTGGCAGTGAATATTGTCTTTACACCGACAATGAACGGGTGATTCCTGAATTCACTAATGTAATTACAAGGGGCGCACGCAGGGAGGGCTGAGGGGCCTAGCGCCCCCCCTTAACGGAAATCGCCGAAACGCAAACTTGTTGCTGACAGTTGTGAAAACACAAAACAATTCCGCACATGCATACATAGCTATATACAGATTTCGATTATAACTAGTGGTGCAGTGATCTGTTAACTTGTTGCGTTACGAGTGTTACACTTCAATTGCAACAAGCAAATCGTGCTATGACTATAGGAAACTCTCGCTGAATGTGCTTTTCGATAAAGACGTTGCGATTCATGAGTCATAATGGCATTGAGAGAACCTGCTTCATACATGCTATGACGTAGAAACTCTGAACGTGTTGTTCAATGCGTTGCATTTGGAGTTATTTCTCTTGCAGTTCGAATTTCGGGTACCGTGATAGTCAGACGAATGAGAGGAAAAATGGATAAGTTTTTTAGTTGTGCAACGCAAGCGGAAAAGGAGTTCATCAAGAGAAAGAGACTTTTGCAAAAGAGATAGAAATGGCACTAGCTTGTGCTCAGAGTCTGCCAGTCAAGTATTCAGTAGTGAAAATGATATTGGTAACTTCGTTGGAGTTCCCCTGACTGATGCTGATCGACGA
>JGI24021J15306_10013110_pt1 | contig 10300 bp, 4 predicted proteins | sample Ectturendosymbi1_FD_15306 | JGI IMG/M metagenome (IMG submission 15306) | reverse complement strand
CCTAAACCCAAAACCTAAACCCAAAACCTAAACCCAAAACCTAAACCCAAAACCTAAACCCAAAACCTAAACCCAAAACCTAAACCCAAAACCTAAACCTACAACTTGAACCTAAAACCTAAACCCGAAAAAACTAAACCCTGAAGGTAAACCCTAAACATAAAGCCTAAACCTTTTGAAAAAGTACATTGAAAGCACTCCTATCAAAGGTGTAACCTCTACAAGCCAACCCAAAGGAAATGGTGAGAGCAGAGTCAACGAACAATCACACAGCAGGCATAGGCCCTAACCACTCAACTATGTTTACGTTGCTACTGGAACTCAACGTTGTATGTGAACAAAAATGGATACAGTTCGAATTGCAAAATAGTCCCAGAAGAGTTTTTGCATTTGATGGCAAAATATAGGCTACACTACCATTTAGCAAATCTGTAAAATCGGGTTACAACTAAAATATTTGATATTTACAGAATAAGCACATGAAAACAACAAAAATTTTCTCAATCCGACCCAGTCCTAATTTGCCAATTTTCAAACAAATCGCAGTCCGATCCAGTCCTGATCCGGTCAAAATTGGCTAAGTTCTGATCCAGTCCAATCCAGCCCTGATCCGTGCTCATCTCTACTTATTGTATCATTTCATGAAGATCACCGCTGCAGTGTTCCTACAAAGAAATGTAACTGCCGTCATGGCCAACAGTACAGTGCAGCAGAGGTGTACGGAGTCTGAAAATTTTGACTCCGACTCCGCTCCTGCTTCGGCTGAACATACTGCGACTCCGAAACATTTAAAGTTTTGGTGTCCGACTCCTGCTTAAACTCCAAAGTGAATTATCTGAAGGCAGTGGCTATAGATAAGCCTGTGGATCTTGAAATGTGAAAACTTATTCATACGCCACCTGTGATATAACAGTAACGCACGACGAGAGTGCAGTAGGCTTGGCAGAAGCGAAGTAAATGTAAAAGATGAACCCTAAACCTAACCCTAACCGCACCTCTAACCTTAATCCTAATCTAACCTAATGCAAAGCTAAATCTAACCTAACCCTAAGCTAAGACTAACCTAACCCTAACCTAGTGCCAACCTATCCCTAACCCTAAGCTAACGCTAACCTAACCCTAACCTAATGCTAACCTAACACTAACCCGTAAAGGTAACACGTAAGCCTGAAAAAAATAAACAAAAAAGAGTAAAGTTGGCATGGTGAGAGTCAAACCGATAACCAATCCATTGGCACAGCAGTCGTAACGCCTAGCCACTACACCACGAGACCCACGCCGGATGAATGACGAACTGACCCTTTTATTTGAATTGCGTCTGGCCAGGCGTATCCGTAGTCACTTTCTTATCTAAACTTTTGGCAGTGTCTTAACGACCGTATCCGGTTTACGCATTAAAAAAACTAAAAAACATATCAAATGAATCTGCTGATCACTGCAATACATACATGCCAGTTGCTTCTCAGATAAAGGATCAAGGTGGCCATGCATTTTTTACCCTATAGCCTACCCTAAACCTTAACCATTTACCTTAACCGCAAACCCTAACTATCAACACTAAACGCTAACAAATCCTAACCTTCCTCAGAAGGTTACCCGGGTCTTCCTTAGAAAAATCAACTCCGGCTCCACTTCTATTTTCGAAAATCGTTAAGACTCCGGCCGGAGTCTCCTCCGACACTCCGGCTCCTGTACACCAAAGGTGAGCACGGATCAGGACTGGATCGGACTGGATCAGCACTGAAGCCAATTTTGGTCGGATCAGGACTAAATCGGACTGCAATTTTTTTGAAAATTGGCGGATCAGGACTGGATCTGACTGAGATATTTTTGATGTTTTTGTGTGATTATTCTGAACATATCAAGGCTTTTAGTTGTGATCCGATTTCACAGATTTGCTAAATGGCAGTGTACATTTTGCCATCAATGGAAAAAGCCCTGCTGGGACTATTATGCAATTAGAACTCTTTCCACCTTTGTCCACATATAAGGTTGGATTCTAGTAGCAACGTGAACATAGTTGAGTGGTTAGTGTCTACGACTGCTGTGCGGGTGTTCGTTGGTTCTGCTCTCACCCTTTTCTTTGGGTTAGCTAGTAGAGGTTACACCTTTGATAGGAGTACTTTTTATGTACTTTTTCAAAACGTTTAGGGTTTAGCCTACATTTAGAGTGTTTGTATGTTTAAGTTTCGGCTTAGGGTTTAGCCTACATTTATGGTATAGGTTCTTGTTTAGGTTTTAAGTTCAGCTTTTAGGTTTAGGCTTGAGTTTGAGTTTTTGGCATCGATTTTGGGTTAAGGTTTTGGGTTTTTGCTTTGGGTTGCAGTTTTGGGTTTCGATTTTGTGTTTCGGTTTTGGGTTTCGGTTTTGGGTTTAGGTTTTGGGTTTCGGTTTGGGTTTAGGTTTGGGTTTAGATTTTGGGTTTAGGTTTTGGGTTTAGGTTTTGGGTTTATGTTTTGGGTTTGGTGTTAGGTTTAGGGTTTTAGGTCATGTGACAAGGACCTTACGCTAATCCAATTGTGTCGTCCTTGTCACTTGACCAATCCTATCAATCGGATTCTCATGATGGCGAAATAACTCCAGCAGTGATTTACCTCTAATGCCAAATAAACACTTACTTATCAAACTTTGGCAATGCCAAAAGGCTGTCTAATTTGCCCCATGAGGCAAAAGCACTGCTGGAAGTGTTTGCTTTCAACCAATCGTATTTAGCTGAAAGCAAAATAGATCCAGTAGTTATTTTGCCTTATGAGACAAAATAAAAATATCTGATTTGACATTGGCAGATCAGGACTGGATCGGACTGATGATTTTCAAAAATTGTGCGGATCAGGACTGGATCGGATTCAATTTTATCGGATCAGGACTGGACTCGGACTGAAAAATTTCACAATCTGCTCATCTCTGCTGTACATCTCTGCAGTGCAGCAATGAAGAGCACAGACGTGAAAACAATAAGACACTCAAATTAGAAACACTTTTTCGTTATTTTGGTGCAAATGTTTAAACAACGATTCACATAATCAGTTGTAAATGAGTTAAAAAGGCTGAAAAGTTAGAAAAAAACAACCAATCTTCTTCAAAAACATACTTTGCAGAAAATCATTAGATTGCTGTGAAAAGTCAGTAGATCACTCTAAAAATCACTAGATCTAGTGAAAAATCTGTAGGCATGGCATACTAGAGGTGTTCGGACTCTGATTTTCTTGAGTCCGGATCCAATCCTGTTTTGCAAATTTCGAATCCAATCCGGATTCGGTACCAACTAGATTCAAGCAATCCAACTCCTGTTTGAGTCCGGGTAAATATAAGTCAACCAAACAAACAGTAATGTTTATTTTAGTAAACACCAAATCCAATCCGGCTACGGGAAAGAAAACCTCACTCCTGATCCTGTTGGAAGCAGCCGGAGTCTGGATCCAAAAAATCCAAAATCCAGTCCATGCAAACCTCTGGTGCACACCAGTGGAGTACAGGATCCGGATTTAGGAGTGCAATCTGGCCGGATATTAATAATTTTTTGGATTTGGATTGGATATCGTTTCCAATTCAACCGGATCCGCAACCGGATTATCCTATTGAAAAAACTGTGGGCATGCAAAAAACTTGATATGGAACATCAGTTGTATCACGAAAATTCACAATATTTTTAAATCATATTAACAACAATCTTCTGTTGTTTCTCTCGGCAAAATGCAATGTTACCTGTCGCTCGGGATCATGACTTTCAGACTGAGGACATCTCATTTCTAAAGCAAACATGCAGTTTGGAAAAGTGTGAAGATGAACGTGATTCTGCTGTTATATTGTGTCGTTTTTCATATGAAACATGTTTCATTTCTAAGTCTAATTATTAGGTCATCATAGTAAAATATTGTTGCTTAATAAGGGATTGGTGTTTAAAATAAGGTATTACCAAATACTTTTTTCAGCGTTGAATGAAGCACACCAGTTTTTGTCTCAACAGCATAGCTCACTAGTCTAACTCAAAGTGGCCTTAACCTAAAAACTAAGTACAGTAATAGTAAGAAAGATGGTGAAAGCATATTGTCATCTTGACCATGTTGTTGCAGGTTAAAGTACACCTAAACTGGCAATGTAAACCTGTGAAGTTTTGGATTTAGTAGAGAGTGGCTTGGTTGTTTATTCTGAGCCTAGCAGTGCTGGAAGTTCAGTTTGGAAATAGTTTTAAAAAAAAGGATTTATTTGATCATGGTTTCATTTGACATAAATTATGTTGTTCGCTTTGTCACTGTTGAATTAACGTACAATAGCTGTTGGCATTGTATGGAGTCCAACAGACAGGCCAACATAAATTTAGGCTAGTTTTAGGCTATAATTTGATTTAAACATTCCATCTGAGCATGAGAATTACGTACAACTACAATATCCTATACCATGCGGAAAATGTATTGTGCACTTTTTGTCAAGATTAATCGTAAGTTCATTGTGGCGGGCAGTTGTAGACATGGCATTGTTGGGTTCAAAACAAAACATAGTAGCACTGTCTATATTGCTTCATGAGGCAAAAGGACTGCTGGAGCTCTTTTGCTTTTCGCCTAAAATGATTGTTTAAAATGGTTACATGATAAGTTCGGAACGCATTACCTGCGTATAGTTGACCACGACATTTGTAAAGACGTAAATCCAATGGATAAGTTTTGTCATGATTTCAGTACTTGCAAGCTCTCAGTGGTTTCTTGTCTGCGTAAGCTGTAGTCTAAACCTGAACCCTAAATCCTGGCCTGAATCCAAAACCCTAGCAATTGTCTTGTTGTGTATCGTTGTTGTCACATGATCACTCCAACCAATATATTGTCTGACTAACGGCAAAATAGCCATAGTTTTTGCCTCATGAGGCGAAATAGACACTTCCAAACATGTTGGCTAATGTGTAACTTAGTCAGTGGTTTCAGATGTGGAGTGGATATCGGAGTACTTAATTTTTAACTTTCGGGGATAGATTGGATATGGAGTTTAGGAAAAAGATTGGAATTGGATCAGGATTGCAAAATTTCCTTATCCGTACACCACTGGTGCATACTCGCAATGGTAGTACACCAATATGGTCTATGGGTAATTGTACTATATCTTCATGATTTTTGTACTTTAAACAACAAGAGAAGTACTCGGTTCAAAAAAAGGTGGAGCTTCACAATAGTCACGACTCATGTGATCCAGCCACTTATTTCACAAACACAACCAGTGTCATGTCATTGACACCACACCCAGACCTCACATGATTGCGGGCCCTGGAATCAAACTGAAGTCCATGTCCATGCTTAGAAGCCATACAAGGGTTTAGGGAAGAGATTCCCATCCTTTTTCTGACCATGTAGGCCTACCCCTTCAGAACTTTGGGAGATGAACATTGGACCAGAGGTGTCCAGAGTCGCTTTTTCAGACTCCGACTCCGCTCCTGTTCCAAAATTTTTGAATCCGGGTCTGGCAATTTCTCAAATATAAGAATCGGACTCCTGTTCAGACTCCGGCTACAATCATCGATCCAACCGTAATTTACCCATGTTTTTACTTAAGAAATGACCACATAGACTTCTGCTACTGCCGAAATTAAAAAGTGACTCCGGGTCCGGTTTTTCCCAAATTTTTGACTCCGAATGCGGTCCGAAAGAAAAACGCAGAATCCTGCCGGAGTAGAATCCGGTAACCCGGATCCAGTCCCACCTCTACATTGGACTAGACTTGGATTGGACTGGATACGGACTATAGCAAATTTTGTTGAATTCGGATTGGATCCGGACTATAAATCTCTTAAAAATTCAGGAACCGGACCGGATTTGGACTGAGTTAATGGAAAAAAATACCACATTTTTGTTGTGAAAAGGCACTTCATTTGGACTTCGACTTTGCATTTGAATAAAAATTTGGACTGTGTTTGGACTTGGACTGAATTTTCAAAGATCAGGACTGGATCTGGATCGCAAAATTTGACAATCCGCTCATCTCTGGTCCAAATGAGGTCAAAAATTTTGAAAAATGCAGTATTTTCACAACAAACATGCCGCATTTCTTTTCCATTAACTCAGTCCAAATCCGGTCCGGATCCTAAATTTTGAAGTGATTTACAGTCCGGGTCCAATCCAAATTCAACAAAATTTGCCATAGTCCGGATCCACGAAAACTTTATTACCGGCGCAAATGAGATTAATTGTTTTTGCATACTTTTTGCTTGTTTATTTGTTGACGTAATGCAAATGCCACGGAATAAATCTGCATGCAAATTTCAAGGAACATTGTAAATGGGCCAAAAAGTAATAATCAGATTTGGGGGAATCTTCGTTATCGTCTGCGTCCAGAAACCATCTCACCACTTTCTGCAGATCTTTCGTCCACTACGCATGTTTATGATTTTGCTCTGCGATAGTTCACTTTCTATCCGAAACAATTGTTCACTATCCGAAACAATTGCCTTTATTTTGTCTGCTATGTCTAGTCAGCACAAGCGATAAACGCATTGGCTACATTAGCAATTTCTGTAGCATGATAAAACTGTTGCATGAGGTCAAAAACCGCAGTTGTTAACATAGAAGAAGTCAGATATTTGATAATGTCTCAGCAGGGAAGAAGCAAAACGAAACGTTTGCTGGACTTCCAGGCCCATAATCAGCTTGGGACACCCTGGGGGAGAAGAGCTTTCTAAGAGGGGGACAATTTTTTAAACTATGTCGAATAGTTTCAAAATACGTCCAACACATTTTTCCTGTGGGGAAGAAAATTTTTCTAGGGGAGGCTTCGCCCCCTCCTGGTTACGCACCTGTGGACTTCTATACATCACAAAAAACAAACGTTTTCTTGCGTACTTTATGCACATTCTCAATTCTTGTGTAGTTTAGTAAAATTCGATCTCACAAACCAGGGTCTGCGCCAGCCAGTCCAACCGCACACTTTCAATGCTCAACTGCTCGTATTTGACAAGACCTTAGCACAGCCACATTTTGCAGTTGTAAATTGCCCTGACGTAGGGGTGAGTGTGTTTCACCAAGGCCTCCTGTTTGGGAGTTTCACTCCCCTGCTTTAACGCGCAGCCTGATATTTTTGCAGTTATGAACTTCTGTGTTGTAGCGTTGAGTTTAATTTCCTCCGATAGCCTAACTTGGAGTGCTGGTAGTTTGTATTGAGTGCAAAGACACATTAAATAAATGGAGTGGATGTAGAAAAATATGCATTGTTATATCAACAAACGTCGCCAAAACATTGGTTTGGGAAGATGGAAATGACGTCAAATTGTGACGTCACAAACAGCGCACACCAAATACAAATGACCACCTTATGACCCTGAACCAAANCCCCCCATGAAAATTTTCTGCGTACGCTACTGATGAGATATAGAACTATATATTGAAAAGAATATAGGAAAGCTTACTAAAGTTAGAACACCACGCAGCCTAAAAAAACTGAGCAGATGAAGTACGAAAACTCGCCACAGCAAATAAAGCTTTGCACTTAGTGCTCACTAAGAAGTCAGAACTAAACCTTAAAGGTAAAGATGTATTCCAACAGGTCTGCATAGACATATTCTAACAAGCCACGTATTTTTATGTGTGAAAAGAAGCCTACATAAGAGTTGTTTGATAAATCTTGTCATTCGGGCATGTTGATCACAGTCTCACACTAACAAGGGATTTTTCAAACTTGTGGAAGCACTGCTACAGATTTACTCATGCTTTTTTTCACACAGTATAAAACTATACGTGGCTTACTGCTATCAACAGTGTCGCTGTCTGGCTGCATCACCTTCCAAAGTACTTGTGTTCAACAGAACAGTCACATGCAGGGCTCCCATTCAGTGATTTCAAATAAACCCAGATTGCACACCACAACAACCTCATTTGTACAATAAAAACCCAGAAAGGTTTTGTTACGAACGAAAACATATGACATGACTGTGCTTATTTGAATTGAAACGATAATCGAATACTGATTTAATTATAGTTCCTCTTCCAGATTTTCTTCTGCAAAGCAAACATTAAAACATTCGGACGACTTGTTTATTGTTCAAGACGTTTTATATAACGCTGGTAACATACTCCCTTGATGCTATCTCTCAATAATAGGAGTGCATTTGTTAGGAAACCCTAGGAAATTTTGTGTAATCTTCACCTACAGCGGGATCCAAAATCCCACAAAAATATATTCCCAATGCCACCTTCCTCTACTTGAAATTTGTTTTTTAATTTGTATGCGTAGGGAAACATCGATATCTAAATAACCAGTCCTAACCCTTGTTTCACCAGTTTCTTCAACTGGCATTAGACAATACCATTATATGTACAGTATTACCTTGACAATGATCTTTTATGAGGATATGAAACCGACTGAACACGTTCTGTTTCACCCGATTTGCGCATGCAAGCACAAGTTATCTTTATATTATTGAACACTTTGAAGTTGCTGATGAATTTATCACTTAAAAAAACAGATTTAATACGATTTTTCATTATTTAACTCAGACACCCAGGTTGACTAAATGAAGCAGATGGGTGGAAAAACCCACAGTGGGAGTGTTGGTCACACAGGCGGAAAAAACGCCTGCTGCCGTTACTTGAAGTGAACGTTGGAAGATTTATTGCCGTGTTATTGTTATGCAATAAAGGCCAACAGTAGAACAATCCGCTGGCAAGTTCCGCAACTTGCTTCTACACATGAAAAGAAAAGGACATGAGCGAACTGCAATCTCATCAGTTCATGTTTGAACAAATTAACTACATGCAAACCACCGTACATGGTCACTCCCATTTGTCTCTGAAGTGTAGGCTGTCAAATCGTATCAGTTTTGACGTTTTTGACCGGTGCTTCTGCAAAGTTGAAACGAGGGCATGTGAAACGCTACGTATTTGCGCAAAGCGTTTAACAGGTTGCGTGCGGCACACCGACGTTTCACGTTGTGACGCACGTGTCACGGCGTGCGACACATCGTGTTCCAACGATATGAAATACACTTAAAAAGTGCGACCAGAAACGTTCATCTACTACCGAATTGATCACGCAGACCGTTCGTGACTGGTCTGAGGTACTTGCAAACCTTTTTTCTTGGTCAATCGGGTTCGCACGACTAAGAGAATGAAGAGATAAGCAGAGGAGCAGTTTACCACAACACAGAGTTCTCACCACAGTTACATGCTCTGATAAAGACGTTTCACATTGATATCAACGTTTCTGGTTTGCAGTTAGTTTTCTGTCTGCTGCTAAGCGTTTAATAGTTGGACATATCAGGTAAAATAGAATGTATTTCTAGGTATAAAAATTAATTGTTTCAATGTTGAAAATGGCGATATTCCAGCAACAGCCCTAAAAAGGGCTCATAAAAAGTGCAAACTGTGCAGGAAGTGTGGCAAATGCATAGACACTATGTTGCATTGTGTATGGGGTTTCACGGTGCATGATACCTTGTTTCCATGAAGCTTGAAGCATGTGTAATTTGCCTTTATGTGTCGTACCACCATTCCTTGTTTTTGGGGCAATCACGTCACCATTCACTGTTTTTATTGGGGCATTACAGTACAATTCACTGCATTCTGCACTCGTGCTCCAGGCAAAAAAGCGATGGATGTTGAGATTTACAGTAAAAATATAAAAGTGAAAAAACTTGTATTGGTTACAGTACCCGATTTTCAACAAAGTCGTTTGCAAATGGCTTGGGAATTTGTTTTTCGCACGGGATGTACCAACTAGGGATCTGTGGTTACCGCATTGTAATATGCCACAGTGACGTCGCAGAAATAAAAATGACATCATTTCCGGTTGGTACGAAATAAGATTTCTCATAATGTCTCAGTTTTATTCGTAGCTCCACTGGTTTGTAAGTTATGGCCACAAGATAAATCGAAAACCACAAACCAATTTAAAGCCAGACAGTGCTTCGCGCGCTGCACAACTAATTTGCGACCAGACACGACACTGCCTTGCGCCAACGACTCGCACTGTAAAGTATTAGACACGACGCATAGCATCACACCCAACGTGTTAGGGGGCCTCACAGTCACGACTTTGCCTGGGGCCTCGCGTTCATTTAATCCGACCCAGGCTGTAGTGAACGTGAAGCTACGTTGTTTTCAAACTACTCGAAAGCTTCAAAGCTGGTTCGCCATCAAGGACCGGCAAGCTTTACTAAACCGGTTTAACGTTGTGTACAAGCTTACGTGCTCATGCGGTGCCTCCTACATCGGGCAAACGCAACGCAANTTAATAAATCGTATAGAAGAGCATCGAACGTCACTAAGCTCTNCAGTATGCAGACACTTGCAAGCCAACCCAGATCATCGGGTTGACTTTCACAACC
>JGI24021J15306_10013109_pt1 | contig 10301 bp, 5 predicted proteins | sample Ectturendosymbi1_FD_15306 | JGI IMG/M metagenome (IMG submission 15306) | reverse complement strand
GGACGAGGCCGGTGCAACAGCTTCGGGGACGGGAGCCAGTCGAGCGGGGGTTCGGTGGACGAGTGCTTCGACTTCGGAATGAACGGATGTTCCGGCGGAAGATCCGCCGCCGTACAAGAGAAGCCTGCGGTGCGTTGCGACGCGGCAGAAGAAGTCGTGACGTGGACCGATATCGATGAACTCGACTGAAGCGACGCACTTATGGTCAATTGGCCCCTGGATTCACTTCATTGTGCACAATTTTCCTGCCGTTCCAGCCATATCATAAAAAGCGTCGCTGCTCGATGTGTCATAGATCGTCTCGTAGATATTCGGAGGTTTTCCGAAATTTGTTCGGAGATTTTCCGAAAATCTAACGAGACCGTCTCGTAGATTTTCGGCGACTGCGAAGCAAACGTCACTTTCATGACTTGAATGTTGCGCTTTTCTGCGACAAAGCTCAGAAGGTCCGCCGGAATTTGTTGACAAATTTTCTAAATGTCAATATTTTCTATGCGATCGTTGTGATCTTGCTGTGTTCGAAACCTCCTTAAAACTCTGAAGTTCACATTACTTTTTAAAGTTTTCGTGTCAGAACGTGAAAAGTTTCATTTGAAGAGACAATAACTCCGACAATCTGTATTGAGTGAGATATTTTTAAGTTTGCCAACTTAATTTTGAGTTTGCCTATAGATACGTGTGCTGCTGTCAAAACAGCCAATGTTAGTTTCGTTTGTTAATTAATTAGCGGTGTTAGGGTGTTGGTAATTTCATTTTGCTGTTCTGTGCTGTAGCTTAGTTATGCCATCACAGCGGCCCAAACGCTTCATAGGTGCTTGCAAAACCCTGATCCATATCCTTAACTTTGCCGTTCCCGCGACTTTCGGCATTAGAATCTGCAAAGCTGAACTTCAGCCTTCATTCTCTAAAAGCTGACGAGATGTCCTTTCTTTCAAACTTCGCAAAGGTCAGCTGTAGCTTTAAAAGCGCGTCCTGACTATCAGTAAAGTTTCAAATTATTTTAATTTTGTTTGGTGGTCAGTTGCACTCAAAGCAAAATTCACTTGTTGTGATGTGATAACGAAACAGGCTGGAATGGCCTTTCCGTCGTAAGACAAGTCTTATTAATTCCGTTCGCGGACGTGTGAAAATGAAAGGCGTTCGACAGTCCGCTTAAAAATTTTTGAATTGTCATATCTCGTTGCTTGCTTCACGTGAACCACGAGCTGCGAAATAAGCAAAGGCTTCGAAATTTCTGGAATTACAAATCTAAAAATTCCCTGTCCTGTCCTTGGCAACGTGCTTCCTGCTACTAGTTGCGTTAACGTCTGTCACCCACCCGGTCCTGTGCATTTGCAAATGAAAAGTTTTTTTTATGAATCACTTCCTGAAGTTCACAAAAGCGCTTATATTCGGTTTCACTGTAATACCGGCTCGTTGCACGCTTTCGTATCTGCGTTTTTGTTCCGTCGTTTGACAGTTCGTCGACCGATAAATCCTGTTTTTGACACTGACCGAAGCCTGAGCCTTAAACTCAAAATTTCGCAACTAACTTTTGTCGTAACTGCGCACTTGAGGTGACGACTGGAGAGAAGTACATTACGTCTCACTCTTCATTGCAGTACACGTTGGCACGCGTGGATGATGCTCACACGGAGAGAAATTGTATTTTTGGTGTTTTTTTCGTTTCTAATGCTGTGGCCACACAATGTCTTCCTACCAGAAAACTGCAAATTCAAAAAATGTTAATTCTGGCCGAAACTCTCACTCCACAAATCGCAGTCTTGTGTGTTGCCTGCGAAGTTCCTCGGATTTTCAGTCTGGCAGTTTTTTTGGTGGGGGCTGCAGTTGACAAGCTCGGCACAAGTCGCGTTTTTCTTTCCTGAGCAGCGGAGCCCCACCTAGTGTCGCTGTGGGTCAACGCGAACAAAGCAAATGAAGCATCTGGCAACGGTGTGAATGCGTTTTCGGACTCGGGAATTCTGTAAGGGCCTCCTCAGACGTCGCGCATTTGCTGCTATGTCGCTGGTCAATCGGATTCTTTTCATCACCGAGATTGTTGTTTTCGTTGCAATGAAATGTACGGGTTCTGCGCCACAACTGTTTTTTTCGTGTTAAATCCCGTAAATGCCGAAACAAATCAGTCCCGTGCAAAGCTGTCGATTTTGGTCGCGTTTACTCAAACATCTCTGTTTTCTACAACTTTTTTCGTCTGCCCGAGTGTTGGACGACTGCATCTTTATTTGTTATTTGGCGAGTTCACCCAGGTTGACTTGAAAAAACAAACGTGAAGCACAAAACTTCACTTTCCGCGTTTGCTTAATCCACGAGTTTCACATGCAAAAAGCGAACATAGAGTCTCCCAGAAAAGAAAAGTGATGTTTTCTTCTTTTTCACGCACGATGTGAGTTGAACTTCAGAGATGCTGCTATTTTGAAACCGCTCGCGTGCAAGACCTTGTGTTGCCATTTCATACTTTCGCGTACAGAATTGCAGAACAGTCGAAAACGAAATGCTACGTCGGTTCTTTTTGAAATTTTTCGCCAAAGCTCTTTGTCTTTTTGCAATCTGGATCTCTTGACGAGAACGAAACATTCTTTCTGCGTTCGTTTTTTTTTTAAAACAACCCCTCACTCCTACACTCATCAACGACCGCGCCTCACTGGAGTTCTGAATTTGACGAGTAAGAAATCCTGCGAGATTTTGTGCTGGAGCTTGCCTTGAGGCATCTGTGCTTGACTTTGCCTTACCACTTCCACTGGCGATATGCTCAAGTTTCGAATGTTACGCGGAGTTGTCGGTGCTGTCTGTGTTTTACGTTCCGCGAACTTGTGTCCAATATTTTTATCCTGGTCTGTTCAGTTTGCTGCGTTTATTGGACAACTTCTGCCGCAATGGATGGTGCGATTTAAAGAAACTGGGAAAGACGCCAACTCCCCAATTCTTGCTTGCTCTCGTGATTGGTTCCCCGATGTGACTCTTGCTATTTGTTGAATGCACTTTACTCCATTCGTTTTTATTTGGCCACAATTTGATTCATACTTTTAAACACTACAACCATCTCAAGTGTACGACTGCGCATTCGCTTACTTTACTAAATAAGCTCTTACAAGTTTACTTCATTTAGGTCTTTTAAACTTGCGTTCAATTACGGCCGTACTTCGAAATTGCCGGAAAGCAGCACTTCATCGGAATTCGTTGTCAGACATGGACAAATGACGTTTTTCGTGGTTATCCCCGCTTTGGATACTTACTTGACGAAGCGAATGTGCACAAAGCAAAAGGTGGCAACACTGTTCTTATCCCATTTCCATTTCGAGGCATCAAAAGGTTTCTGTGCAAGTGAAGGGATTACAACACGGCGTGTGACCCTTGTTTTCACCACAACCCCCTTTCTGCGCGTTAAACCTGATGCTTTTTATTTGCATGGAGCTTTCGACGGCTTCGTGATAAACGACGTGCGGGGAAAAGCGGTCGCTAGCAGTTGAAATCAAAGGAAAACTTGCGTTTACTGTGGTTGACAACGTGGGTCGCGCACCTGCGTCGCTCGCCCTTCAAAAAACTGCGACTGTGGTTTTCCCGCCCAGCGCAACCTGTAGAAGTTGATGCTTGTCAGTAACACAACAGATCGACGCGCCAGCAACTTACCGAAGTAAGCAGCCCGATCCAGTTCTCAGCAGCGCGTGAAGTTTTGTTTCATNTGAAAACCAACGCAGTTTGAGACTGGTTTTCTCTGCATTTTAAAATAACTGTACATCCATTTCTGTTCAGAATGAAAAAATATAGAAATCCTTCCTAATCTTTCTGCCCCGGTACTTCTGAATCGGTAACTAACGTGAAAAAAACGTTCATTTTATCTGAGTTCAAACCTAATTCTTTCGTGTTTGCACTGGAAGAGCTCTGATATGCAAATAGTAATGGCCAATGTTCTGGCCACTTGTGAGCTTTGACGTCTCTGTTCCTGACATCAATTTGTTCAAGCCAGGAACCTACCAACCACCCGTTTGCAATCCTCGCAATGTTACATACTGTGGCTGACATCCGCTATCGCATTACATTATGTTTTCGTGAGTGGAACCTCTTGACGTCTGTGCGGAGTATTGGTGCAGAAGACCATGCACAAATAGCGGAAAGGAAAGGTTGGTGGAACCTTTTGCGCAGAGCTCACGATTCCTTGTCAGTTCGAGCGAGTTCGTGGCAAGTAAAAAGGGCTGGCGTATGATCTTGCAGACTGAGAACATGAGATAATTGAAAATATATGGTTGTCGCTTAATAGCGAGACGGAAATCATGCATCCTCCGCCCATTGTGTGGATCTAAATAGCGTATGGCCTGGTAATTCCCGTTTTCATGATCACCTTGCACTAAGAAAACAGCATCTCGTGCTTTGTTGTAGCGTTAATTGAAAAAAATTGGATCGTGCAACGTGAAAGTATTGAACATTAAGCCCGTAAAAATAATTTTTCGATGTTGTGACACAAACAATATGCAAGTGCAAGCAAAATGAATAATTTTTGTAAAAATAGAAAACGCGACGGTTTTTGTCCTTTAAAGTTTTTGCTAAAAAGTGTTGAAACTGTATAGTTTCTATTTCTGATACTATTCAAAATTATCAAAGAGTCTGTCGTACCACTCAGCCTTGTCGCTGCCAACAAATCGTACAAGGACCAACTGCGTTTAATTGATCAAAAAGCATTGAGATTTCAGAAAAAGTTGATGTTTCATCTACATCAGTGGTTTTCAAGCAATTTTTCATTTAGTACAGGGGTGGGGAAAGTGCGGCCTTCTAACCGTTTGCTTACTTAACCATATTTTTTCAAATATATTTTGCTCTCGTGCATAAGTCGCACTCTCAAATCAGGCCAGTTGAAACAGCAACAAAGTTCTTACAAGTTTTATATAAAACCTGTTCCTGAAACTCTAAATCTTCAAATCATTGTGTGCAGTAATATTAAACAATCTTCTGGAACATTCTCAGCAGCATCCCATGTGTGTGGTAGGTAACATTGTTTATATCGCAATAATCGAAAAGCGGGGTAACGTAACAATGGCTTTGTTTCTTAGATTTAGCGCAACCGGTCCAAGCGTGTTCACCTTCCGCTTGAATCCGTCATGTGGTGTCTGCGATGTTACTAACTTTAACGTTCAGTGAACTTTGCCTGGAAATATTCGGACGTGATAAAGCAATTCAGCAAGATGATGCACTTGTGCGTGGTAGAAGTATTTAGTTGTTACCAATACAGCAACATCCTGCATTCATACAGCAGGTAGTTTAGCAGGTCCCTGACATGGGGGAGGGTGGGGGGAAATGCCCCGGGGCGGCACTTTTGGTGAAAAGAAGGAATAGCAAATGGTCTTTCACGAATGAACCTGAAGTTAGATGTAGGTTTAGGTTTTAGATTTTGGTTATGGTTGGACCTACCGTCCGTCCCGATGAACAAATTGTCCCAGAATTTCACTTCAATGAAATTTTCTAAATAACTCCAGCCTGATCATGCATTGTTATGAAGTAATTCCTTCCTGAAAGGCTTGACTTTGCTTTAACCCGTGACTTGGCATAGGGGGATCCAGGATTATTTTAGGGGGGGCTCAAGGACGAATTTATCCGGATATATATTGACTGCATAGCAGTGAAAGCCCAACTGCTCAGGTAACACTTTTTAAAAAACACGGTTAATAACCATTTACATTTTGGTTAAATCGCATTTTCATCATTACCCCCAGGCTAACTGGGACGTTTCTGGAGCGGAAGTGACCTTCACAGCAATTCAGAAATTATTCTCAAACTTATTTAACCTTAAAAAAGTAACTTGTTGAACTTAACAAAAGTGATATTATTAGCAAAACAAACACAGGTCCATGCCGAAAAAAGTCATGTGGGAGGCTTAGTGACACAAAATCTACGCGAAGAAACCTGAAATGCCGCCAGTAACCTTTGTTGGCTGTCTGTAAAGATCCATGCCGTATTGTGTTCAAAAATTGCCGATGTTCATGGAATAGAAGTTCATCACGTACGCACTTGAAAATTTTTTTATTTTCGGAAAATTCTCTGATTTTTATTGCATAACACCAGAGACATAATGAGTGGGGGCAAGGGGGCACAATTCCCCGGGCGCTGAATTACTGCGGGGGCAAAAAGCCACAACAATGTCATAAGCACTTTTTTGAAAACAGTAAATTTGCTCCGAAAGACCTCAAGTTCGAACATGGTTTCTTGCCCCAGGCTCCATCTAACCGCGTTACGCCCCTGCTCATCACGATTGCCTATATAAAATGGCTAAATAGTTGTTTATAAACATACCTACCCATCAGTGGCAAACTATCAATCACAAACTATGTAAAAAAATGCTGTTGATTATCGAAGTCATTTGACCATAGAAAATAACTTGAAGGTCGAAAAAAGGTATATTATTTCGAAAGCAAGCACAACTTTCCCTCCTCCCAAAAAAACACTTGGGCCACGCGCAGAGACAAACATATCAAAAAACTCGAAAGCAATAACTATGCTGGCACTTTGCCCTGGAAGGTGTTTATTGCATCACAAGTGCATTGGAAATGATCAGACAATATTTTTTCACGTCACAGCAGGAAACACGAAGTTTGCAGTGAGTCAATGACCAAATTTTCATCCATTCATTTTTTTGTACGAAACGTGACTATATCGTGGGAACGCAATTTTAGAAATAGGTCTACTGCACAGTAGGTTGAAAAAAAATTATTGGAGACAGCAGAATATTTGTCGATAAAAAGCATCTAGTTTCGTGCTGAGCTGAGCTTTTGTCCGAAAATTCTTGCTGGCAGGCAGGGGTGCATTGCTAAAAATAGAGGTGTGGGAACGCCGTTCCCACACCAAACACAAAGAAAGATTGATTCACCTACAAGAATTTCCACAATGGATCTTCCTGTTGTACTTTAGTGCTGCGATGCTATACACGAGATAACTTGCCATTTATTAATTTATGCTTCTCCAGGCTCTACACGTAGAAACTGAAATGAAAAATATAAATCTTCAAGTAACGTTACTGGGGCAAAAAGGTGTGGGAATATCGTTCTCGCCCCTGCACTACCCCCTGCTAGCAGGTCTGATGCTAATCAGTGGTCATCTTTAGTATGGCCTACAGCTAATCTAGCGTACTTCATTTGTAGCCTACTTGACATGTAGGCTACGTTTTACGGTTAGATGTGCTGTTTCGGAATTTATGCTGTCACTGACCGCTCTGACCTAGCCTGTAGTTAATTGCATTGTAAGTTCGTTGTAGCGTAATTTTATTGCCTTCGCTTAACTACAGAAATAACATGAGCTGCACTCATTCATAAAAGTTTGAAGAAAAAAATAGTATGACTTTGCAGCTTATTCAGCTTTTGTCCACATTCTGCTCACTTCCGTCGCCACGGGGGCTTTGGTGGACTTAGCCCCGTAAGACAAAGCTCCAAGCCCCCCAAATTGAAACATGAAACACTATAAATCACTGGAAATTTCATCAAATTTTTAGAATGTCAAGCCCCGCTATTGAAACTTTCTAGCGACGGTTCTGAGTATGGCTGCTTATTCATTTTTTGTTCAGAAGAAGCCCAATCTTAGCCAAATTAAACAAGAGTCTAAATACTTACGTGAGCAGTGGCATGGCCAGCTTAAAATTTTGGGTGGGTCAAAATGTTTGACTTTAGGCGAGCAGCAGATTTTTCTTTGATTAATTGCCCGTGAAGTTCAAACTTCCTAGACGTTGTAAAAATTTGGAGGGGCCATGGTTCTCTGGCCCACCCTGGCTACGCCCATGTACGTGCGGTTTATACAATGTAGGCTATGTGCAATGTAAATGCTTTATGTAAACACTTACTGATTTATATAACATTGGCACCATATTTTTCATACAAAAACTTGTTTATTAGAAGCTTCATTTATTATCAAATAAAAACATTCGGACTGGCGAAATTCAGCAAAATAAGCTTTGCATTTGATATTTTCGTCCCTATCCCTTTGCAAGAAATGGTTTATTTAAAGGTCATACATAAAAATCGCTCCAATGGACATTTCTATGTCGGGAACCATCGATCAAAAAACGCATCTGAAAAAAATTGGGGCCCCCCTGGATCCGCCTATGCTTGGGGGGCGGCACTTTTCCACTCGCCCCGGGGCGGCACTTCCCCATGTTGGGGCCCTGTAGTTTAGTAGTACAGCAATGTGCTGCACTTGTGCGTGGAAGTGTACTTGTTGCGTTTTCTTAAGGTTAGAATTTACTGACATAAAACTAGGTGCGCAACAAGCAAACGCTAGGCGCGCAGGCAGTAAGCAAAAATGTAAGATGGTTCACGAACCCGCAAGTTTTTTGTGTGGCTTGATGTGAGAAAAATAAGAGTAGTAGTCGATATATCTGAGTAACATCACTATTCTTATTTTCTGTAAACNGACCATGTCAAAGATTAGAAAGAGAACACTACAGGAAGAAAGGAGAGTATACAATGAGGAATGGGAGTTATAGTTTCATGTAGTTGCTGTAAAGGTTAAAATGATGTGCTTACTTTGCAACTCTATAATTACAACTGTGAAAAAGTACAATACTAATCAGCATTACGCAACCCACAAAAATCGTAAATATGTTGCATTGGAAGGTGAGGCCCGTATGGAAGTACTAAAGAAGATGGAACTTCAAAATCAACAACAGCAGCAAGTGTTTCAGTCAGTATCGAGGCAAGGGACAAACATTACTGAAGCAACTTACAAAATAGCGTACATTCCCGGTAAGAAAGGCAAGCCATATAGTGATGCTGAACTCGTAAAAGATTGCATAATTGAAGCGGTATCGGGTTTAGATTCCGACAAAGTTTACAAAACAAAAAATTGCCGCTCTCCAGAAGGATCATGACTGATCGGCAACATGAGTTAGCACTCAACGCATCTGAGCAATTTTACACATCATGTCAAAACGAAGATGCGTACTATTCAATTGCTTTGGATGAGTCGACTGATATAAATGATTCGGCACAAGTGCTGTTTTTCATTCGTCTTATAACTTCGGATTTTCAGTGCTATGAGGACCTGCTGGGTTTGGGTACCCTTACAGAGAGAACGCGAGGAATCGACATTTCAAATTTGTTTAAAGAAAATTTCTGTAAAGTAAACCTAAATTTAAGTAATTTGGTAAGCGTGTGAACAGATGGTGCACCTTCTATGATAGGGAAGCATGAAGGATTTGTGGCACTATTACGAAGAGAACTGCCAAATCCAGACATGTTGATGTCCTTTCATTGTATTTTGCATCAGCAAAGCTTGTGTGCTAAATCTGCTTTGCTGAGTGATCCCTTGAATGGAGTGATAGTCAGTGATGTAGTCGAGACCGAGACCTGGTTAAAATTTTGAGACGAGACCGAGACTTCATCAAAAACTCCGAGACTCGAGACTTGAATTCAAGACCGAGACTCGAGACCTCAAAATTTGTGCATTTTGCCGAAATTTATTTAAAAAACGTCGTCATCACTTCTAATCTGACTTGAATTTTTTTCAAATTTCTGGCATTTTTCCGACGTGTTTTGGTTGTTTCTCACCTGCAAATACAACAAAAAAATCGTTGAATTATAGAAATTTTAATGAACCATTTCTTTGCAATATTCGAAGTCTCGAGACCTAAAACCTCCAAGACCGAGACGAGACCTGAAACGTTCGAGACCGAGACCAGGTCCCGATACTTCATCACTGGTGATAGGTATCGTGAATTACATCCGAGCAAATGCAATGAGGCATCGGCAATTTCGTCAAATGCTTCAGTATGCTGACGAGACATTCAGCGTAGATCTACCGTACCATTAAAAAATGCGCTGGTTGTGACAGGGACAAGTGCTTGAAAAAGTTTTGTCTTTGCAAAAACAAATTGTTAATTTTTTCGAAGATAGGAATATATCTTGCAAATTGTCAGAACAAGACTTTTGCAGAAATTCTGCTTTTTTGTGCGACGTAATGTCGAAGCAAAATCAGCTCAGTGTTTCTCTGCACGGTGGAACGAAATCTATACATGACATGTGGCAAAAAATCCAGGCATTGCGAAAGAAACCGACTTTATTAAAATCTGTCTTCAGCCGACCGCATATTTCAGCTAAGCACTTTCCTCAACTGGCAAAAGTAGCAGGCAGATCGTGCAACGTGAAGGAATACACATTGGTCCTAGACTCGCTGATTGCAGAATCCAATGACAGATTCAAAGATTTTGAAAAGCACAATCTCAACTTGCAACTGGTATATCAACCACACCTGGTGGATGTCAACCAAGTGCCTGATCGTTTCCAAATGGAGTTAATAGAGCTATCAGAAGATAGCATTCTGAAATCTTT
>JGI24021J15306_10013106_pt1 | contig 10302 bp, 12 predicted proteins | sample Ectturendosymbi1_FD_15306 | JGI IMG/M metagenome (IMG submission 15306) | reverse complement strand
ACCTAGTGATACACTCAAAGGCAAATAACTCAGCTGCCCCTTGATGGATTTCAATTATGTTTTTTTTCCAGACCATCTTACATGTAAGTGCACCTTAAATAAAAAAATGAGGCATTTTAGTGACATTGGGTTACACAATTGCAATTTCTTGTTGGATTATAATGATTTGACCCAAGAATAAATTTATTAAGCCAAATAAGAACACCTCCACTAGACCGGCTACAAAACTAATAACTCCAAATCTATTTGAATAAGGACTGAAGATGTGAAACTCACGAAACTAGTTTCCTTGTGCAAATAAATTGCGATTGATTCTCTTGGTGTGGGTCACTGCTGTGACTTCACTATTATTGCTGAATGATGAGTACAAGTTTGAATTGTCGCAAAAGGATGGAAGACCAGGCAGGAGATTCCTCAACAAGCTTGCTGCAAAGCTAAAGCTTGTAAATGACATATATTCTAAGCATCCTTAATGACTGTGGTTTATGTTTGAGTTTGTGACTGTAGATAAGATTATGTTTGAGTTTATAAAATAGGAACTGCGTCCAAAGCAGCGGTTTTCAAACTGGGGGTCGCAACCTTGAGGGGGGTCCTGAACCATTTCTGGCGGGGTCGCGAGAAGATATTTTTTGTACACAGCTGTATTACATTTGCTTTATTCGAGTTTTAGATGGGGTTCGTTGGGCTGTAGTGGATTGCTATAATGGGTCAAGGTACAAAAAAGGTTGAAAACCACTGATCTAAAGTCTCACCACAAACTTCATTTTTAGCAGTAACTTATTTAACTTAACTCCCATATTTAGTGGACTAATTAACTCTCATATTTAGCGGACTACAAATTTTTCAGGATTTGCGTTTTGATCTCATCTCCTTAGTTTTTCTCTGAACTGTAGTGAAGACAAAAATGATTATTTAGCAAACATGTTTGTGGTTTACAATTACATGAATTCTAACGAAGAAGGATTCTGTTGGATAAATTGTCATTAGGAACAAGCTGCTAACATGTATCTTGCCTCATGTGAATCCCGTAACAACCTTTTTTCAGAAGTCAAACCTATCTTTTACTCATCCATATTATTATGCAATACAGGGAAAATGGTAAGCTAACCAATTTTCATCAGATATAACCACGTTTATTAGCGTTTTTTGAATTGATTTCTGTCATAATTAAAGTTCAGCAAAATTCTTGCTTGTTGCAGTAATGCATTTATTATGCAGCTCAGTATTTGCATTGAAGCCATTTTTCGAAATGTTACGCTAAAATCAATAAAATGCGATTTGACTAACCATTCTCACATGCAAACGAACCATGACGTTTGTCCTAAGACTCCTGTTTGTTTTGAAATCAAACAGAACACCCGACGCACTGTTTCAAATCATGTTGCTGTTAAGAATAAAGACAATTGGGTCTTTGTGTTTGTAACTGTTTGTATGTTACGTTGCTGTAGAACATTGTGATGGACAAAGCTGAAATCGACGTCTTGAAAGCGAAGTTGCGAAGACTTGAAGAGGAAAACAAAAGAAAAGACAAATGCATTGATGAACTTACTGACTATGCAACAAGCGTAAGTTGCAATTTCACTTCTTTTAAAAAGCAGGTATATGCAAATTAAGTTACGTCATACTTACTTGCGAGCAGTATGTTGTTGCAATTTGTACGTGCTCGGTCGGAACTTCTTCAAACTTATACATGCAGAAAAAAAGTAGTTTCTGACGTTTGTTACCTCGTCGAATGTCAAACCTCCATAGGTTTTCAAAAACCTGTAACCAGCTGTGCGGTATAGCTCTCTTCTGCAAATTACAGTAAAACCACACTAGATTAAGTTGAGGGAATGAAGTACCCCTAGCCGTGTTAACCATATTTTCAAGGGAGGTTGAATCACAATCAGAAGTCGCAACTTTTGTTTTATTAGACTGAAAAAACTCTTGGTTGGCAGATTGTTTCAAAATAATTGTGAAACTTATTTGCAAGAGATCGATGCGCTCGCAACTACTTGAACGATATTTTACTATTCTGAGGTTGAATAAAACTTTCATAAGTTATTTGAAAGAAAGCTTGAATTTAATTCAACAAATTTTCTTTATGATATCCTTGACGTTCATCAAGCAGTATAATGCTGCAGTCGAAACATCATAAACATGTTTATAATGCTTCTTAAACAAAAACTGAACGAAGGATGGATGTAGGTACTCCTTGATTACTTTTTTAATCTTACTCTGATGTTTTTGTAAACGCGTTTACTGACAGTCTGCTGTATTGTTAATAAGATGTCTGTGAAAATGAATAGTTTGTGAGCAAACAGGGAGCGATGTGTTGCTGTGCAGCACTGGTACCTGCGATGTGTTGCTGTGCAGGGAGCGATGTGTTGCTGTGCAGCATTGATACCTGCTGAGTAGTTTTTTTTAAATTAATATAGTGGCAAAAAGATGTTTCTCTATATTGCATTTTGCGTTTGCAAGTTGTGGTGACAAGAAATTGGTATATTTGAAAATCGATAAATGTTCATTTCTTGATTCAGGAGAAGAGCCACGTTGATGCAAAGTTAATAAGTCGAACGTTGAAGCAGCGTCAATCCAAGCTGGAACATGACATAGCGGAAAAAGACCTTGAACTTAAGTCAGCGAAAGATCGTATAAAAGATCTTCGTTCCAAGGCACGCAAAGCTAAACTGGCCTATGCTGAAGAGGTAAACACTCCCAGTTAAAATCGGTTGTTGTCGGTACTGGTGAAATGATTGAGTGAATTTTGAACCTTTTTCTGGTTAATGCAAAATCCATTCTGTGGTCTCTGCTCTTTACTGGAGCTTCAACATCAGAACGTCTTCGTTCCGATGTATGTTCTCGTTTCTGTTTAATATGTGAACCCAGTCCTTTGGGCAGTTTCATGAACTAACACAAGACCGTCACAACACTTATTGAAAGCCGCCTTTAGCTTAGTGATGTTACATGTGCTTGCCATGTTTGGACTGAAGAAATTTACCTGAATCTTCTTGCCAATAAAGTAATTATTCAAACACAAGATTGCTTTTCCAAACGGTTTCAACACTTCATGTTGCTCGAGCATCGCAGGTGCGTCAGGCGCACTTATTTGAAACCTGGAATTTTTTCCGCGAATTTACGTTTGTTTCGTTCACCGATTCCCAGCATGATGAGCTTGGATGTGTTGGAACTGTTTTCGCTTCTGTGCTGAGATGATAAACGTTTGTTTCTTGTTGAACTTCGCTCGTTTTATAGTTTGTTTCATGACTCAGGAAAATGAACTGTTTGTTTTGGATTCTGCGTCTACATTGAGAGTATATACTGGGGATTCCCCTTTGTTCTCTAAAATGAGTTTCAGAATTTTACCAGAGCGCGTTTTTGCAGTTTTGACAAATATGTTATACTTTGTATTAAATTACTTTGGTTAAGCATGGACAAACTAGGGTCTGCGGCCCACGTAAGGCCCGTTATGCTCTTTAATCCGCCCGCAGGATTTGTCCAAATTATTTGAAAAAACAGCAGTTTATTTTATAGATCGCATTCACATCAATATACAGCACACAAAGAATCCATCTGCATGTGTTCGCCATCTGTCAAATTACAGGATCCGATTCGGCCCTCGAGTCAGAAATCTTGCTTACTTCTGACTAGAGTTGTGATAAAGGAAACAGAAGTTCATATTTGAAAAATGCTGCTCTTTTTGCTACTCACGTTGTTATTTCGTAGCATTTGCCACCAGGTTTCAAATCAAACAGATAAATCAGCTCTTCTGGCGATTATTTTATCAGTAGCCGACGTGTCGCCCACCTATTCAAGCGGGCTTCCTCAGGAGATGGTGGAATAATATTTGATTCTGTAAACCACCGAAACCTCGTGTAGTTTTACTGCCTCGGTTGATACAGATAGTTGTAGGTATGAAAATCCTTTGTACATGCCTCACGCATTTCTCTGTTAATTTCAGGTTTCAGAACTGCAAGAAGCTCTCCGTTGCCATGGCGACGAAATCGGGTGAGAGTTTGCATCATTTGAAAAAAAACAAAACTTGTAATGTTAAAAATTGCGGAATATTTCCTGCGATGTCGACCGAACGCACGATTAAATTATTTTCAAAAATATCGGTTGTCGATTTTCTGGCCGTATCTTTCTATTTTCCTGAAATTTCAGGTGACAGCGCAACATGCTTGTTATTTAACAGTAGCATTGGTGCTAATACGCAGGGATTCATCTTTCAATGAAATTTAACCCTGTAACAAGTTTAAACAAAACTGAAGCAGAATTAGAAACGGTAACTTACTGAACGGGCAACCGCTTTACATTCCCGAATGTCTTAAGTAAGGCGTAGTAATGTCGCTCGCGCCAACACGAGTTTCCACACTGGCTGCAGTGGTCTAGAAGTTTGTATGAAGATATCGCATAAAACTTGAAAACCACACCGATGATTGTTCCATTCATGCGAAATAATAGTTCCATTCATGCGAAACAATAGTTCCATTCATGCAAAATCATAGTTGTTCCGGCTTCGAAAAAGTCCGATTCGCTTTCAGAGATCGGATTCCGACTTTTTTTACTCGTGTCTTTATTACCACGGTTATTACATGCTCCACTGCAATTTGGAATGCATAGAAAGGAATGTCACAGGAACAGTGGAAAGGAAGAAGCGGTGCAGGTTTAATTAATAGGGATATTTATCAGCAGCCAGACCGCAAGATTGACAGGTTGTGTACACAACCAGCATCATGATTGGGATACTTTTGCTCTTTGTCAGTTTATGTCGGTCGCGAGAGACGCCCAAAGCGAGTGTTACTGAAGTTTGGACTTGGCTTTTCATCAAATGGTTGTCTTAGTTCTTATCAACAGCTATCATCTGGAAAGTATTTCAAGCCCCCTACAACATTGTTCCACATCTCCTGTGCAGTAGTAACCCGATGCTAGATGTACTTCTTTGGAACAGTCAAGTTAAATTGATCGATTGCAAGTAACAGTCAAACCAGCGACAGACGCATCACACATCAGTGATTTCCTATTTGGACCATTCTCGTATATCTGATTCACTGAGTGCATTTGCAATCTCTTTTTATCACTGTTACCTGTAGTTGTAGTTGGTAAACCAACTTCTGTATTACTGCCTTCAGCTGTTGCAATGTCTTAATTTTTTTGCTAAGGACTTATTGCATTCATTTTGGCAATATCCGCATTTGAATAACTAGACATTGTTAGTTTAAAATCACGCTTGTTGTTACCATAGCAACGAAGGTTTTTGTTCAAAATATTCGTTTACTAGCAGGAGATCCACACAACCTTCGTGGTTTGATGATCTTTGCAAATATGAAGACGAAGGAGTGACGAAGTGATTACAGGCATGAGTTGCTGGTCATGAGCGTTGCTAGATGCAAGTTGAGTTGCTTTGTAACAGGATCTAAGGCTCGAGATGATGCGTCTGAAGCAGAGTTTCTGTATTGGGATAGAAAGAGAGTATGTAAGGCTAAGTTCGTTGTAAGTTATTTAAAGTCGAACTGATTTAGTGCTGTATTACTATCTCAGTTTCTATTATTTTTACATTAAGGACAAAAACTATCAAGTTCTTCGTTATTTGTAACCACTTAAACGTCTTACCCAACAAGATCGAACCAAATTTTAATTTAATCCAGGTCAGTATTCAATTAAAGCGTTTTTAATTTGTTTTTTGGTACAAGGGTTGTTGGAAATTTCGGGATTATTGTCAACAGCGGCAATTTTGTAAAATAAATTGATCTGCTGACATGTGCGTTCCACGGTAAGGTCACAAATTCTTGGTGTTTGCCAGAGCACTGCTTTTAACTAAAAAAAAGTAAAATTTGTAAAAATGTTTATCATGCAGTCCTGTCGTAGCTCTAAAGCAGAATCTTCAAACACGTGGACCGCAGTGTCAACAATGCGTGACACACATTCGGCGATTTCCTTTCGTGAAACTTCTGCTTGGTTACTTTCATTGTCGAGTTAATAAGCCTCACTCCATTCCTAATACAAGCTTAGTGCCGATTTAAGGCGCATCCAATGTGTATATTCGCGATAACACGCCCTGCCATTTTGTAGATTCGAAATCCCACAGCACGACAAAGCCTATCCTCACTGTCAGCAACGTGGTATTTTATAATGCCGATGTTTCCAGTGATTATAGGGTCGCGAGCCAGGAATGCTATTACTTTTGTCTGGTGGCTACTGTACTGGCAGACTATTGAATGTTGGAGATAAGCCTGACTGAGGCTTTAACTGCGCAAAAAACATGGGCGTACAGATCACGAATGCCATAAATGGTGGCCATGTTGTGTTTGTGCTCCACGCACTCAAGTTACGTAATGTGCGCGATTCCAAATTCAGTGCCATTTTATCGTGTTTCGCTGACCATGGACAAGTGTGGCTTGAGGTTGGTGCCAAAGTGTTTACTTTTGCAAAACTCGGCTGCTCTGTTTGTGAACGTCACGCTTCAAAATAACTTTGATATTTACTGAACGCTCTGCTTCCAGCAGCCAACAAGCACTGAGCGACAGAAGGCTTGTTGCTGATGGGGGTTCGCGCAGCGAGAAGTCCTTCCGCGAGACGGTGCTGAAGCTGTCAGGGAGGAATTCACAGCTTGAAGACGAAATCCAAACTCTGAAAAGAGACCTGGATCAAGCGCTCGGTCGCGCAAAGCAAACATCGAAAGTAGAAAAAGATGGTGAGTCTCGCGTCAACCAAAAACTGGCGTCGTCGTCAATTGTTGCGAACAAACGAAAGTTTAGTCGAAAAAAACGTAGCCAAGGAAAGACTGAGTGTCATCCATACCTTTTGATCAAGTAAAAAAATAAAAACATGAAGCCGCACGAAATGATACAAACTTCTTCATAAGCCGCGGCTTACAATCGAATAAATACGGTATCCCACTTCACTGATAAATCACAAATAATGTCAAGGTGTGCTTAATACTCTTCGCGTGCTTTTTGCTAGCCTTTCCCTTATACAGTGCTTTTAATGCAAAATACTCTTCTCAACAATTTGATCTCTAGTCGTGGCGCCCGCACAGCCATCCTCCCCGAAGCTGTTGAACAACTTGTCTCCAACGAGACTTGATTCAATTTTTCTTCCTGACAATTTCAGATCCGCCTGAAAAGCAACTCGTTTCACATCGGTGCATACCATCAAGTCACGCATCATTGCATACCATCATGTCACGCATCATTTCATACCATCAAGTCACGCATCATTTCATATCATCAAGTCACGCATCATTTCATACCATCAAGTCACGCATCATTTCATACCATCAAGTCACGCATCATTTCATATCATCAAAACACGCATCAGTGCATACCATCAAGTCACGCATCATTGCATACCATCAAGTCACGCATCATTGCATACCATCAAGTCACGCATCATTGCATACCATCAAGTCACGCATCATTGCACAACATCAAGTCACGCATCATTGCACAGAAAAACAAATTATGAATAAATGTCACATTTTCACGCTCTACAATATCCATCACTTTTATATTTCTTGCCATCACCTAGAGATGTGGATATGTAGGTGTACCGCCACCCTGTGATACACGGTGTTTAACGAACTATGACCTGTCGTTTTGCGTAACGCCCTACTCCCCTTTGTGCAAGTTTGAAAAAATCTAATCCTAAACCACCAGCGTTGCCTTTCAAGACTGCATGAAATGACAACGTCGGCCGCTGGTCCAATGACGCTTCCATCAGACAGACAATTGTTACTTTCGTTAGTTCATAGTTTACGAAAGACCGGTACTGTGATAACTGCTTTGTTGAACACGTGCTTCAGACAAAGAATGGTACGAAAGTGAAGTGAAGAGATTAAAGTCTATTGTGAAGCGTTTGAAAGAAGATAATCTCGAACTGAGGAAAGAAAACAGCGAACAACTGTGAGTTGTGTGTAAATGAGGCATCATAATATGTTCATTTGCTGCGAATGTGAAATGTCTCGTGCGTGGAAGTGTGAAGTATATAGATTTTTGTGTTTGTTTGAACATCGTGAAAAGGCGTTTCAACAAGTTAATGAAAAACAATATATTCGTTGCAAATAAAAACAATAATGATCCAAACAAAAATGGTATTGGTGATGTCTGCCATTTGCTTTTTTCTCCATTTATATACAGTTAAAAGGAATCTGAGTTCTGTTGCGATCGGAAAGCCCGAGCGCTATATGCGCAAAGCTTCGCACTGTGGCAGCAAGCAACAATAGAGTTCACATGCCGTGATCACTCTATTATTGCTTGTTCGTGCCACATATGTATGGTGTTATTCTGCGCGGACATTTCGTTCGTGGTGAATCGCACATTCAACGCAACACCACCTGAGAGGATGCAACAGTTCCAAACTGCACAAACAAGGCCAGAGTTCAAAAATCTGCTCAAATATGTTTAAAAGGTTTAAACATTTCACGAAACACAGGTCTGGTGGAAAGGATTTTCACGATTAAGTGGAAGTCTGTGAAAATATATTAAGTTTCGTTGGCAAAGCTCAGGAGTTCAATCTTGCGGTGAATTCAACTCATACTCTCCCATCCATAGATAAAACGTTCGCGCAATACCAGTTCAAATGCTTGTTTCATAAAACTCGAATTTTCCACCCAACGTTTGTTTCACGTGGTCTGGTTGCCATGGCATCATCGCGCTCGATAACCTGCCACTTCATTTCAAAACTAGAGTGCTTAATTTTGTCTGCAGCCGAAGTGATAATTTCGTCCTTGCATGGTATGTTATTATAATGTGTTACGACTGCAGTGAAAATATGTGTTGTTTTGGTGTGTTATTTTCATCCTTGTGTATTTGATGTGTTGTTTTTTTATTCGTGGAAAATCAGTACGTTATTTTTATCCATGTGAATTGGTGTGTTGTTTATATCCATGTGTAGTTGGTGTGTTGTTTTCATCCATGTGTAGTTGATGTGTTGTTTTTATCCATGTGTAGTTGGTGTGTTGTTTTTATCCATGTGTAGTTGGTGTGTTGTTTTCTTATATAGGGTGTTTCATTGCAATCAACCCAAGCGGCAGTTTAAAAATCTGCGCATGAACTCTTCACACGTATACTTTTTTGGATCTGAGCAAATCGGGTTGAAATCGCGTCTTTGTCTCAAAAATAACGTTGGAATAAGACGACGTCATCTCCAACCTGCTTGTCTCGCATCTGGGTCTAGCTGGGTGCGACAGAAACCATGCGAGTCCGGCGGTTGCTGCCCTGGGAGTGCAGGTTTAAAATTGAATGAATCGAATAAGAAAATGACTGAATTGACTTGAGACCAGCACCCACTCTCAAGTTCATATTCCTCATATCTTGATCAACACATGTACAGAAACTGGTGTGTTGCTAGCAACACATGCACAGCATCTGATGTGTCGCTTGTTCGCGATTTTTGTTGCTAGTTTCCTGCTGACCGTGCTTTTTTTGCATTTTGTGAAATTTTTACGCAAATACAGTATGTGTCGATTAAAGCATCGGGCCCGTGCACGAAACACAATTTTTGTAACTTCTTCACAATCCGTTTTTCATCATAATGCTGTTCGAAAGGGTTAGACCAGCTTCCGTGTGCTGTTTTTCCTGTTTTGCCTTTTCACATTTACCTGTTGCAGAGTGATTTAAAGGCATGTGGTGGTTGTTGGTTGACGAGGCGAGTCTTGTGTGCAGGTTAAAGACAGAGCGTCAACAAGAAGATTTGGAAAAGTTGAAGGAGGAAAAGATGGACTTGCAACGGCACTGCGACAAGATGCTGGCCGCGCAGGAAAGCCACGAACGGTGAGTTTCCATGGTCACCGGATGTTTCTGGATATGCGAGCTTGGTTTCTTGGCAACTGACCAGACTGGGTCGTGTCACGTGATGTGTGGTACTCTAGGTTTGCTGTATACTTTCGAGGATTCAACCGACTGGGCTCTGCTTCCATCTTTTTGTGACGAAACAAACTTGCAAATATCTGTCTAGTCTCCACAGAGGTGAATGGTTTGAATCCATCAGAAAACTTTTTAATAGGAAATCCATCTCATTTATCAGCACATCCTCCGCCGTGAAATCTGCAAGCAAAGAAGCGGTGAAACGTTGGAAGGCTAAAATAAGGAAAGAGAAAACAAACAAAATCCGGACAAAAATAAACATTAATCAGAACTCAAGCTGCGACAATTGAAAATATTCAAAATACGTCTTTGCCAAATAATTGCGTTCACTGGATCTCCATCATCATCATTTGAGCGAGTTCTTCTATCCACTGCTTGGCCGCACTAGATCTCGGGGCAGGTGTTGAGCAGCCATTCGGTTGTCTCATCATCCAGAACCGTCAGGCCATGCAGTCCA
>JGI24021J15306_10013104_pt1 | contig 10303 bp, 5 predicted proteins | sample Ectturendosymbi1_FD_15306 | JGI IMG/M metagenome (IMG submission 15306) | reverse complement strand
CAACTGAACTTTGAGTCTTAAAAATGGCCCATATGGCGGCGCCCAGGGCCAAGCAAAGATGGCCAAAACAACCCAAAAACACCACTACTTGTGACGTTCCCCCTAGAAAAGCTCAAACCCAAAACGAAAAATTTTTGTTTCGATTTTGACTAAAAGACTTGCTGAATCCGTCGAGGGTTTGAACAGCTCTCTAGCTCAATCGCCTGGCGAGTTATAGGATTGCAAAGCTCTGCAAGAAAAGTGGCGCACGCGGGACCGAAAGGGTTATCGAATCATTATTTTTCGAACATCTAGTGTAGTGCAAAAATGTCGGTTGCGAAGGCTAATAAGCGAAAATCCAAGGGATACTAATTCAGATATGGCGTTGCTTGCCTCCAGAAAGATGGAGAATATATTCCGCAAGGATATGTTGCACATGAAAACACTGGCTAACAACTCTTTGAAATCATTCCAACTCAAGCAGCAGTTGAACAACGCTCACAAGGAGCAACCTAGAAAAATCGATTGAGCAGGCTACTTTACAGTCAGTCCAAGGAAGGTTGTCTCAAACGTGTCAGACTGGATGCAGGACGTGCAATTCAACAAGTAAATTTGTCCGTTGAGTCATCCTATGTGGTTGCACTTCGTATCGCTAAAGCAAAAAAGTCATGAGACGTTGCAGAGCTAGTGCAACCATGCCTCCGGAACTGTGCTAAAATAGTTTTGAACGACAGAGCTTGCAACACGTTGAAACAAGTTTCCACTTCTAATAACACAATCAAAATTTTTACCATTAATCTTTGTATCGAGATGTTGGTGAAGTGAAAGCAATCGCAAAAATCGCATTAAAAATTAAAAACGAGCACTTTACTTTTCCGTTTGATTGACGTGATGTAAATAAGTGAAATCCACGAGTGAAACCCATGAGTAGATCCTTTTAATTGTTATATCTATTATGCGAAACCTATATACCACCGAGCTAATAGCTACTATGAGTATTGGTTAAATAGCGTTCCGTAAAACATCGTCACTAAAAATATCAGGAGGGAAATTCGAACTTGTTGATTGGCCTTACTGGGAAACTAGACCGAAAAGGTTAAGAATCGCTGCTCTAAAGGCTCTCGCTCGATTGACCTCAAATTTTCAGGAATGATGCATAAAAATCAGACGAAGATTGCTGTAAATTTTGGATCCCAAAAAACCTACGGTAGTGTTGAAAACGTTATAGTGTTTTACGCATCAACTTCCTCGTTTAGAGATCGGGTGATTCGCCACGTACAGCAAAAATTCCTCTGATGCTCTGTGAACAGGAGTCCGGTTGCTCGATTAAAAAATAAATAATTTGGAGAGTTTATGCTAGATTGACCACAAGTTTTCCGGAAAGATGCATTAGAACAGGCAGAACATTCTTGTACAATTTTTTTGCAAGAAAACTACTTTTAATAACGTCATGGTGCTTTACGCAGCAACGTCTCAACCCTGCCATATATGATAAAGTTTTGCAAACAACGCGCTTGAATGGTTTCAATCCGAAACTACGTAACCCGAAAATTCTCGCTCGATTACCATCAGCTTTTCAGGGCTGATGCGCATTGATGTGAAGAACATTCTTGTACGTTTTCGTTGCAAAAAAAACAAGTACGAAAAATGTTATCCTGTTACACCCAACAACCGCTAAACCTAAGTGTTTTGGAAAATGAGTAAGCTAGGCCTAGCAAATTTTTCTGCATGCCAAACTGTATAACTGAAAAAGTTCTTGCTAATTGTTTATGGACTTTTCAGGAAAAATGGGGGTAGGTATGGTTAACACTTGTGTAATTTTTCATTGCAAATAAATGGGTATGAAGAAAGTTATCGTGCTTTATGCAACAACTGTTAGCACCTTAATGCTTTTGAAGTAGCTTTTTATCCTAGGCCTAGCAATGTGGCCGTATGCAAAATGTGCATAACTCAAAAATGCTTGCTCATATTACATTTTCGGGATGAAAGTGTCTCGGTACGAAGACCATGTGTGGAAATTTTCGTTGCAAAAGAACTGATACGAAAAAAGTTATTGCGTTGTGATTTAGATTACACTTATATGAGTCAAACCGCACCAAGCGCAAATTCTCATGTGACACATATGCGCGCCAATCCGCACAGAAAGTTTTTATGTTAATAACACAACAAGCAAAACATTTATGTTATCAGTGAATTAGTAACTAACATGATACGTTATACCCAACCTTCATAATGCACTTTTTCAACATCATCTTTCGTATAAAATAAATTAACTGATGAACTATGCTGCTTTCCTTATTCTTTGTTTGAAATGAAACTCCTAACTTCAACATCTCAAAATTCTGAGCATGTTTCAAATAACTTTTTCTGCCAAGTTCGATTTGCAACAAAATTGTTTTGGGTTTTGTGATCTATTGTTTTTATTCAAAATAAAAGAGGCATTTGAATTACTTGCTTATAAGTCGACAATTTTTTTTCTGAGCATCTGTAATAGACACAGTTTGAAAAAATACTTCATTTTCTGAAGCCAAATCGTAACGCAAAACAAAGTAGTGGCATGCAACTGTTCAACAAACCTGATCGGCTCGTGATGGTTATGTTTGAAGCCCCGCGAGCTATCAGCCATTCACAAAGCTCCAACCCGAATCCGCCTAGTCCTCCAGTTACAATGTAAGTTAGATTAGGATCGCAGAAGGTTCTGAAATAATGTATTCCACTGATTACGAAACTAATTAACCTTTACGAGCAAAGTTTTTCAAACAAATCATTTCCAGTTCAACCTCATTGGTGCAGTTTGTGCAGCCACAATGGTTCACCCGAGTTCGAAGTCACCGACGAAACGTAAACAGATGTACATGGATCGCTTCACAATTTTGTTTGCTTGAAACGCAACAGAAAACAAATGATTTCTTACCTCATCACCACTGAAAAATCTTCCCTTTCCGATTTTACTTTGATGAGAACTTTTTCGAATCGTTCCTCTTTCTTGAAATAGCGAAATGCTGACTCTAACTCCGTCCTAAAACATTTCAAACGCATTTTTTGAAACGCTCTGAGAGTGAAAGCAGAGCCGGATTAAAGAGTAGGGGGCCAGGGACTAATTTTACTGGAGGGTCCCTAGGACGTAATTCATGACGTGATCGTCTGTAAAAGTTATGCTTTCGCTGATTCGCAAGGTACCCATTTGTTTTTTCCGGATTTGGAGAATATTATTACTAAAATGCACATACAGTTAACTGCGAGAAGAGAAGTTGTGATGTAAATACTAGACTTAGAGTGTATTTTCACTAAGAAAAAATATTTCACAGCCCAGAGTAGGGATGTACAACCTTTTGCTTTTGCCGGCCGCGTTACTTTTATTTTTATGAAGCACGGGCACTAATGAGTTGAGTTATATTTATGAGAAATTGCCAAGTGCCAACCAACACAGAACACATTCAAACATAAATTACGTGTTCATTCTATAACTCTTTGTAACATCACCATCTAGATTGTTACGCATTGTATCCACTGATTTTCTTGCCTTGCGATTATTTTGCTTCAATATACGCCAGCACGGCCGCCATACCTTATATTTTAAATTACATGTGGACGGCCGCAAATTTTAATATCGAAGGCAGTCTGCGGCCGTAAGGCCGCAGGTTGTGCACCGTTGGCCTACCTAGAGAGTCACTCGGCAAGAAACAACATTCACCAGACCAATAAGCAGAAACCAGAGATTACAAACAAGACACTGGAAAAAGAACATGTCAATATAGCCAGCCAGGCTAAGTGTGAAAGTTGTTTCCACGCTAATATCTTGATTTTCACCTTCGTTTTCAGGTGCTCTGGTTAACGCCACTGCTTTAACAATAGCTGCTTGAAAGTGTTCCTGGAAAAAGCGATTCAGTCGCGACGTTTTAGCTAACACTACCAGATCCTTGCGTTTTTTCTTCTTAGAAGCTTTGTGCTTTTCATAACTCCTGATGGCATTACAGATTTCGGCATCGTTCAAGCTAAACACTGCAATCTCGTTTTCTGCTCTTTCGTTCTACGAATCGACTGATCAAAACCTCTGATGGCCCACGCAATAACATGTGGTGTAAATGGCTTCAATAGCTTCATGTGTTTATGATGTAACACAACGATAGTAACCATCGGAAGAAAAATGCGTTTCCACCGCACGTTACCCTTTCTGACGAAACAAAGATGCGGCTGCTTCGAGACTACACCAGAAGTTGAGTATCATTGATACCAGTGTTGCCACTTCTGATATTTTAACATGACATCAGATGTGATGTTCGCAGATAAATTTCTGATGTATGATGTTTTGATGACAATTCTTGTGTTGACTGAGTGTTTGTTTGTTTTCCACATTCTCTTTTAATTTTTGGACGAAAGTTAAGTTTAAGTTCTTTTATATCAATCTCTCAACCTAACGTGTGTTTGGTTATCATTTCAAACTAACGAAGCTCTCTTAGTTGCGTTGATACTAACATTTTACGTGAATTGTAATTGACTTCTCCATTTGATGGCGGTATTTCGCTCTGTTTCGGATTCAACGATGGTAATCGCGCTGTGTTATGTGATGGTAATATTTAGCTTACATGAAACTGTAGCGTAACACTTGATGTTATCTCAAGGCAACAATCTGATGTTAACGAGAATAACTCCAGTGGCAACACTGATTGATACATTGATACTGAATAGCCTTCAGCAACCACTAGCTTTAGCACGCAAATTGTAACGTTTTCGTGACATTTGTGCAAAAGGCTTGATGCACAAGTAAAGCCATATCCATACCAAAAGAACGAATATTATGAAAACGTTACCAGCTAAATCAAATTTATTTGCATTAAACAAAACTTAAAATACTTATAAGCTACTAGTAGCGATTGCTAAAACCGGCACACAGTCAAACTTGTAGAGAAATCAGTTGCTGTCGGGGGCTCCTGATACTTAATGCAACATGGGAAGATAATACATAGTTGTATTCTTGTATCACTTCTGAATCACGAAATTTTTCAAACGAGTATTTTTTTGAAATAAAAAAAATTCATCACGGGGGACTCCCTTGCAGCTGGGGGCCTGGGGCAATTACACCCGTTGCCCCCCTTTAATCCGCCCCTCAGTGAAAATAGTCTATATGACAGCATAAATCATCAAATTCATGCAGGTGGTATTGCAATATGTTGAAATGTTGTTTGACCGGTTGGAATAGCCACGTAGTAACAATATCTAAAAGCAAACTTCAAACCCCAGAACGTCCATACCTTGCTTTCTCAAAAACCTAAACTTAGTTTCAAATACTACGAGCCATCAGTGATGAGAAATAACTAAGAAAAAAACCATAACATCATTCGGTTAGTAAATGACATCGCCACAAAGGTTTGTTCGTAAATGACATCACCATTTTGGTTTCCGCTTGAAAATGATTACACGTTGTGGGAAAAAAGGAACGTGGGGTGGGTGTGAAGTTATTTGCTGTTTTGATTGAAAAGATTGTAAATGTTTTCCTATGCTTTGACAAGAAATAAGGAGTGAAAGCTTAGCAAAAATGGGGTCTATCATGGACACTTACACAAACGCAATTGGGAAAAGCAAAATTAAATCACTTTCAGTGGCACCAAAGTTTAAATATTTTACAATTTACAAAGTCTGGCCAGCAACTTCTTGAAAATCGTCACGTTTTTTGAAATTCAAAGACAAATATCTATTCTCCACAAATATATTGTTCTTATCGGTAAAGTAATTTCCAAAAACGTGATGTGAACTTACCGCTCAAAGACAAAGGATTCCAAAGGCTTAACAACGCCTCTGGCAATTCCATTCCTCAATAGTTGAAGCACGGTTTTCCAGTCTTCATCATTTTCAAGAAGAGCTTCCAGCGATATTTTTTGATAGGAATTTACGTGAGAGAAAACTGATACCTCTGTTTTCAGAAAATACGCACTGTTTGAGTTGTTAGTTATTTTTAATCTGTTGTTTTTTTAGAAAATTGCGTAAAAATCACACAACACCTTTCTATCACTTGCATTCATTCCGCCGCAAAATGCAACACTCCACAGTGGCGACAAATGTGGTTTCTCAACGAATTAAACACATTCTAAAATAAATCCACATTCAGGGATTCAGTACTTTGGCCTTTCGGTTGAAGCTTATTCTTCTAATGCAAATTGTCACACCAGTTTTATTGAAAAAATAAACATTGAATTGTCAGCAGCAGCACTGCGTTTTTTCGTTGTTTTTATATAAGATATGATAAAACTGAATGCAACATGTTTTATTAACATTTGTACGAAAATCGTCAGAATGTTGAATTAGGTGGTTTAGCAAATATAAAAAAGTAGGTCTTACTTTTTGAGGAACCGAGCACCAGGCCTTGTTTGGAAATTTCCACATACCTTCCATTCTTCCTCGAGGATTTAAAATTTACTGGTAGGATTTCTTCATCAGATGTGTTTATTATCACATCAAAACCTGGAATGTTTGTGGAGATACTTTTCAGAATAGATGCATTCATATCATTATACTTCAGTTGAGGTCTAAAGAACGTTACAACAACAAATTTATAAAATACCGTCATCGACAATTATACCTTCCTGGCTGTAACTGCAAGCCCAATATTCAGTAATAAAAAGTTGCAAAATATCAGAATTGTATTACAACAATATTGAACCTACTGTGCCACGGTTTTCCTTTAAAGTGACAGACTGACTATTTTGGGACGCGAATGTTTGGCATTGGAACTATTGCAATAATGGAACAACTGCTTTAGCAAATGTTTTCAGTGTTTCCCAATGGTCTTACTACAGAACACTCACAATATATCGATATATCTCAATAACTATTTAAATTGTTGGGTACCCACAATATACACTGCATAAAGAAAACGGGACACTTGGTGATGAAAGGGCAAAACCTCGTTTCTCAACTTAGTTTTTTTTTAAATGGAGAAATGGTGTTTAGTTGAACAAAACGCTCGAAATGTAATGACAGCAAATTTCCAATTTTTGTATGAAAACGACTTTTGAAAGTTTTAGAGTCGTGCGTTTTCGGCGTATTAGTTAATGGTAGCCTTCATTCATCGTCCACAAATTATTTTTGAAAAAAAGTGTGCTTTCAGATATTCATGCTAATGTTTGCTATGATTTTTATACATCGTTTACCTTTACGGGAATTTCATTCACAATAGCACTAAATTGCGATAAAATGTTTTTAACAAGTGATGAGCTGAATAATAATGTGTGCAACTAATTTGATTAAATTCATTTTTAAGTGACATGGTAACGGAACACGGAAAAATACGCTTGAAGTTAAACTTCATGACATTCAAAGTTCATGACTGTAAGCTGAGGAGACTAGACCAACAGCTGTAAGCTTTGCTCCAGGTAAAACGTATTCCATTAAGATCTCAGGAAAATAAAAATCGCATCAAATCATTTGTTTTTTTTCAAGCTGCATATCTTATCTGCTACTACTTTTTCTATTTGTTGTATAAAAGCGCAAGACTTCTAGTGCTGGACATCATGACTTACGGCATTCGTTTTCGCCCGAATGATTTTGTATTAAATTTTGTATCAAATATCCTATCTAGCAACCTGTGAACATTCCAGACGTTGCTTGTGTTGAATCTCTTTCGTGCAGTGGTATCAATTCAAGCACCGCTCACCAATTTTGCCAGCAAAGGTGTGGCCTGCCAGATTCTTATTGCTCAGGCTAAGAAAGCAGTTCTCAGTCAACGTCGGAAATTTCTGAGTCAGAGATTCGATTTCGCCGCTGTGCGAGATCGTTGTGAAAACAAGGCACTCCAGGCTGAGAGCAACAGCTACTGCTGCTTGTCTGACGTCCTCAGCGCCTTTGTGGATCAAGACGGACTCGCCACGGCGTAGATTTCCTTTCACAACCAGCGCATAATATGCTGTAGCATATGCTACTGGCACAGTTGCAGCCTCAGCCATGGTCCTGTAAAAACAAATGCACGAATAGCAAATAGCATCATGAGAAAATACAATGATTGCAAACATCTGAAACAAATAAGGAAAATGTAAATTAATTTATTCCGACCATTTAGTGTGTGCCGCATGTGCATTATGTTAAAAAAAACACATTTCTTATGGATTTTCCTATTGCTGGAATTCAACGTGCCAAAAATATTCGCTAATTTTTCATGTGAAGGTCTTAAGTAAAAAAACCACAGAGTGCTCCCTGTTTTGTTTCTAGCCCGACCTGGGATCATTCGCACATATAGATGATTATGGTTGACCGTGCTTGTGGCCGAAAAATCACTTCCAATTATTCGTAATTTCAGTAAAAGCTTCATTCGTGCCCCTTCGTAAAGGAAAGTATTTATTTACAATACAGCCAGCAGTGCAGTGCAACGGGAACGTGTTCCCGTTGCACTTTAACATATGAACCTGACTTGAAGATGTGCATTTTTACACACGTTTCCTGTGTGTAGCCCAATAGGTCGCATAAATGATTTAATGACAAGCGATTTTTTGTGTAGCATACTAGCATAACTGTGTGACTACTGTTTCCGACATCATCAATGGTATTTGAGTATTCCACAATTTGTGTGAATGCGTGTATCTGTCCTTAATTAATATTATTCGTCACATTTCAACAAGAAGGTGTCAGGTTGATGTGTTTTAATATTGTCCTGGAGTTTTGTCCTTGTACAGTAGATTCTACTCATGAATATAAAGAAGTTCTGAACTGTACGAAAAGATGGTTCCTGGAGCAGCGTCGCATTGACATTTCGTCACCGCGTCCGGGTGGGAATTATCAGAGTAGTCTGTTTTTGAAAAAACTGGTGGCTTATTAAATATTGTTTTGACGCAAGACGGCACAATTGGTTGTACACAACATTCAAAACAGCAAACGTACGATAAATTCTAACCAATTTTCTGGAACATTCCAAATGAACTCAGATTTAGCGGAAACGTGAGTAGATAGACCTTCAGCAGGCAAGATACCCATCACGCGATGTCCATTGACGCCGTACCCGCTACACTCCACTCCCAGCAAAGTGGAATAGTTGCTTGCATCATCTAAATCCAAGAGAAAAAGACTTTTTGAAACAACTGAATATAATATTTTGAAACAGCTTCGAATGACACAGGACAGGATTTATGCTTTCCTTTTGTCATCTCTCAACGACGTAAGTGATATGTACAGTATCTGCGCTGTGAAAAGTGAGAAATTCCATGTAAAGTTGTTGACAAAGTCTATTGGAGACTGCAGCGCATGTGTGGAGTGTTGTCTCGTCGCAAGTAACGAACATGGCATGATGTTAGACATCCATCACATGAACACTTTACTTGGCTGTAGCTGCGTATTGTTGAAGGGCACAAAACCGTGTGCCCTCTAAGAAAATTTTACACTGAGGAAATGTTCGTTTGAGTGCGCATGCAATTGCGCAAACATATGGACACACAATTAATAAGTGATGAAAGGGCTATCCGATATGCACACGATATTAAATGAGGAATGGTGCAAGTGTGCGAGAATGAAATTTTACTGGTCAAATGGTCTGGTGGTGGCAACTGCGCATTTGGGCAGTTGCGCACTGTTGAGGGTACATTGTTATAGACTGACAATAGGCTGGTATGATTAAAAAAGAGTCGATATTTATAGTTTTGAAAGCTCCAAGATTTCATCATTGTGCATCCTACTTTCATCGCTACATAGCTTCATTTTCAGCAATAACCGTGAACAATTTACAACGTGTTGTGCTGACCATTACGTATTGTTTTCTTCAGGTTACCGGCTTTGAGAAGCTTTGCTACATCGGCTGACACAGTGAAGGAACGCACTGGATTTTTTATCAGACAACAGCTTATATTTACAGAAAGACAAATGCGCAACGAGAAAAGTCTGCGCTTTTCTCTGTAAGCAACCCCTTTATTACATTAAAATAAATGCAATTAATCACTGTTCCCTGTCGTCGTGTAATTCCGGCAAATGACGGGCTGTGTAGTAGCAAGACGGTGCTGGTGCAACCCCATTTTTACAACTAGGGCTGTGTTTTTCCAACTATCTGCTCGAATTAGTGGGAAAATTCATGAAAACCTAAGCGATGACATCTATTATACATTGCAAACAAAAACCGCAAGATTCGTACGCTGTTCCTCTGACTCGGTCTTAACCATTACACGTTTTGAAGGAAGATGGCTTCAGCTAGGCTTACTTTCGCCTATAAATCATATTCAGTGGCCCTGCAAATCAAATTTTAATATTTGCAGTGTTGAGAAAAGTCTACCAATACTGAGGTGTGTTGGTGGAAATCAGCACGTATGGAACCGGAACTAAACTTTCAAGATCAGGCATCGACGTCGGCTCC
>JGI24021J15306_10013103_pt1 | contig 10303 bp, 11 predicted proteins | sample Ectturendosymbi1_FD_15306 | JGI IMG/M metagenome (IMG submission 15306) | reverse complement strand
TGCAATTCCACGCGGCACGTAATCAAGCAATGCAATTCTGCGCGGCACGTAATCAGACTAATCAGTGGAGGCATCGAAACGAAACCGTCACACTATGTTCACGTTGCTACTAGACCTCAACGTTATAAGTGAACAAAGGTGGATACAGTTCGAATTGCAAAATAGTCCCAGTAGAATTTTTGCATTTGATGGCAAAATATACACTACCATTTGGCAAACCTGTGTGAAATCGTATCACAACTAAAATTTTTGATATTTTCAGAATAATCACATTAAAACAACAAAAATTTTCTGAGTCCGATCCAGTCGTGATCCGCCAATTTAAAAAAAAATTGCAGTCGGATCCAGTCCTGATCCGCCAAAAATTGGCTTCAGTCCTGATCCAGTCCGATCCAGTCCAGACCCTTGCTCATCTCTGGCGTCGTGGCGTGCAGATGTGAAGCGAAATTTCCGGGGTTTCAATTATGTTGAAGCCTGGTACGTGTAAGAAATTTGCGTAATTTCTAGCGCGAGCTAGTGGCTGTGTAACTTGTCCACTCCGATTGTGCCAAACTGATCTGGCAACATATCTCCGTGGTGTTTTAACGATAATGCTTTGATCCATGTGATTCCACTGGATCAAGAATGCGGAACACTACGCGAGCAGCGGTAGTTGTTAGCTCATAAGTGAGTGCACTTTTGCGTGGAGGACCACTCCACACAAGTGGTCTTGTATTTCGCTGAGGTTCACCCGTTTGTTGCGCTCTGTTGACTTGAGCTGAACCTGATGTATTCTGTCAAGCTTGCGGTCAAGCTGTCTTAAAGTTTGACGAGTTTTGTGCGATTTACTCCTTTTTATTTTTTTCCTCTTGTGACTCTTGTAAGTGCTTTGTGGTTTGTGTTCCCTCTTCTGCGTGGCTGTTGGGTTGTGTGTCCTTCCATTCTGTCGATTCCAGATCTGGCATAGATTGATTTTCCATGGAATCTCCAGTGACGCTATCATTTAAGTCTAATAGTTCAGAGTCTGAGATTCGTTCAGCCATACTAAGTATCCTAAATAGCTGTTTTTGCGAAAAAATAAATGTACAAAGTTAAAATTCTTAGTTACTATGACGAATACCTGTTATTAAAGGTCGAGTAGGGTAGCCTTATTCATAAGTTTTTACAGAGAAAACTCAGGTAGTGAACTTGATGGATTTGCTGTAAGACTGTATTTTTCCAGGTTGTTCGAATGGTTGCCAGTGTAGTTTTCCAATTCCTTGTCCAACATTGATGTGGGTGTCTTTCATAACTTGAAAATAGAGGATGGCACCGCTCAAAGTCCAGTCTAGTTTTATTGCCAAAACATTTGGTCCTGGAGTAAATCGGACGTTCAGTCTTGCGTCTGGTTTGATGCGACCTTCAAGGTGTATGCCAATTTGGCCTTTTGTATGACGTGGAATAAATATGGGGGACATGATGGTGATAGAATCATCAAGTTTCGTCATATAGGACGAAGATTTTTCTTGCAAATGTAGTCCGCTCATTTTTATTTTCAGAAAAAATATTTTGCTGTTTTTAACATAGAACAGAAATAGTTTGCGTAACAGCTGTGCGACAAACTGGGCATTCATTGTGGCAACGTAATATACATTCCCTGCAAGCGATAAAGTGTTTACAAGGGAGTAACAGCGTGTTGCGATCTTGGTCATTGCAGATGATGCACTGGATACGTTGTTGTAAGCTGTATATTTGGTTGCCTACTTGCTGTTGTGTGTCTTTTGCCTGTGTCTTGGAAAAGTATTGGAGTATCTTGCAGTGTGTTTCACTGAGTGTCGAGATGTGTTGTAGGAGAACAAAGGTGTTCTCTTTGCTTATCATTTGCCATAATTCTGTGCGGAGAGTGTCAATGTCTAAGCAACGTATTTGTTATTGTAAGAATCTGAAAAACATGGTGTACTGTTGTGGTCTTGAAGTGTCCTGTTTTAAAATATCTTTGACATAAAATTTGTTTTTCCAACGTGTGGCATGTGGGCAGCAAGGGAACTGTTGTGCATGTATTTTCCAAGGATCGTCTGTTTGTTGCCATTTGTGGTATATACCGTAGCATGAAAAGCATTTGTAGTATGCTTCGTGAAGATTGTTGATGCGTGTGAAACCGGCTTGTTTTATTTTGTGATTTAATCGTGTTTCAGGTGTCGTATCTTGGAAGCAGTATGAGTCTCCTATATTAGTTTGTTGTGTTGTGCGGAACGTACTATCGGATTGATTTGTTTCATTGGATTGCGTGATATAATTACATCCAGGTGACGCGAGTAGGTGTATGATGAAGCTGGAAGTGTTCGAGGGGCATTTCGTAAGAACTACACCACATGAAAAACATTGTACATTATTATTGCTTGTGGATAGAGAGAAGAAACCTTCATTTGGGAGGTCTTGTATATCATATAGCGCCTGGTTCCAATTGGCATTGAAGGTACGTAACCTGTGTTGTTCATCCGTTAAATCAAATGTGCTTACGTCATTGGGGTGGAGTATGTGTGGTTGTTTTAGTCGCATGTATACTGCCGTTTCAGCAATGTGTCGTGCTGTATGCAGATGATATTGTGATACTTTTTGCGTTTGTAATAGTGATCTTCGATCTTGTGGCATGTGAAACATTTTGGTATTGCGTCTTTAACTGATAACGGAAAAAATTATATCCTGTGTTAGCGTTAAGAAGGTAAAATTCGACTGTGTTTTAATACTACTACTGAAACAACATGCAAAATCAAACTCGTTACTAATAAAACACATTCAAATAAGGTGAAACTGAGTGTCACAGTCAAAAAATGCTCCTGTTTTTCAGCTGTCTGTTTTTCCAGTCTGGTTAATACTGTATCCGAAACATTGTATATCCTTTGAAATACTGCTTCCATTGTTGGATTCAATGGAGAAGTTGCTAGTGTTACAGAGAACAATGTCACCAACAGTGTGACCACTAATACAAATTTTATCATATTTTTCTATTGTTCGTTGTATTATATCTGAAAAACAAAATTATACATGGTTTATTTCTATGAAAAGGTTGTTACGAAATATGTGAATATGTTAAAAATGTGAAAACATATTAATAATAAAGCATATCAGAAGATTGGTTAGGTTTAAATATCCTGCCCCTGCGTGTAATCGCTCGGGGTGGTGAGAGATGTTCATCAGAGGTATCTGCTAGTTGTCGTGTCGTGGAGCTCTGGACTTTATCATGTTTTTGCTGCAGTGTTGTGATTTCTGTTGGTATTCCTAACTCTGAGTCTAACTCTGCCGTCTTTTCTGGAATAATAAAAGGTCCTTGGACAGTATGTTGATCAACGATCTCCAAAGCTTGTTTCGTCGCCTTGTAACGAATAGTCGGGGACATTTTGTCTGGAGAAGATTCCAAGTTACGTGGCTCCTTTTTTATGTTTTGTTGTGTTGATTCCGCAGTCTTATGTGGGACGTGGCTTGTTGTTTTCCTTAGTTGAGTATCCTTCTGCAAACTTTTAGTGATAAGGTTGGTTTTGACGAACAGTGGCAGTTTTGGTCACAAAAAATGTTTTTGTGCATGCATGACTTGTTGTTTCCATTGTGTCTTTTCCTAAGCCTTTTGACGGTCGCTATCTAATCTTAAGCTCACCGCAAGTATTTTCGGCCTTTTATTGCTCACGGCAATGTGCCTTATCCCAGGCCTTTTGCATCCTGAGCTCATCACATGCCAAAAATAATTTCAGTGCGTGTTTTTCTGAGACTGGTACACACTTGTTTCAGATCCACGCACTGTAGTGCGAAAAATTGAAAGTGCTGCNCGTAGACGCTGCTTACTNTTAGCTTTTTTCACTCTGTAAGCGGGAGTGCTTCATGCACCTCACTATATCTTAAGTAAAATGTGAGCTGTCTATTTGCAATAAGTGCTGTATGTGAGTGCTGCTTGACATTAGTTTTATATTATTCACTCTGCAAGCACTGGGGTCCATTCACATACTCGCAGTATTAAATCGTAGGAAGGTTTTAGGNTAGATGACATGCGATACAAATTACACAAAGTTNCTGTAAATACTGAATTTCTGTTAGTTTATATCTGTTCGATTTGGGGGAAAGGCATTTNCTCAGACATCTCACTTGTAGATTATGCATTAAAATACAGTCAGTCCACTAAGATACANTTTGTTCACATAGATACAATCTGTCCACATGGTTACTGTCTGTCCACATGGTTACTTTCTGTCCACATAGATTCAGTCTGTCCATATAGATTCAGTCTGTCCACATAGATACAATCTCTCCACATGGTTACTGTCTGTCCACATAGATTCAGTCTCTCCATATAGATTCAGTCTGTCCACATAGATTCAGTCTGTCCACATAGATTCAGTCTCCACATAGATACAGCCTGTCCACATAGATTCAGTCTCCACATAGATTCAGTCTCCACATAGATACAGCCTGTCCACATAGCTAAATTGTGAAAGTGAGTGTCTCAGGAATGTCTCCCCGCAGTAAGTGTAGGAGTAGCTTGCACTGCTTTCGTGTTAATTCCACTTTTAGTGTAACCTAGTATTTCGCTTCCCCGTCTGGGACTTGTTACGTCCAGAGGGGAAATTAGTTGATAACCTTTGCTCAAAATTTTTCGTTTTCCTTATCTCATAACTCAATAACTACAAGGCCTATTAGCGAAAGCTCACCCAATGAAGCTCACTAAAAAGGAAGAAAAGGAGGAGATAGAGAAAAAGATAAGAAAAAACTTTAAGTGTACAAACTTAATCGCAGGACCATTACTGACACTGTCGTCTCACCTGAAGTCGGAACGTGCTATCTTCGGCTGGGTTGAAATGAATTGGATACAGGTGCAAATAAGAGATACGTTCCATTACGCCCGTAGTGTCTCGTGTCATGGACCTTGAGTTTCTTTCAAGAAATTTGAACGATTTCTTGTTTAAAGGAAAAAGTTTGTATTTTCGTTGTTGTATGCGTATGTGTGCGTGTGTAGCTGAGTTCCAGTTTGGAGAGATATATTATTCGCGGTTCGTCTGCTTGTACGTTTTATCGCAAAGAGAGGGGCTTGTATGTCAACCCAATTTTGGAGTCTAGGAGTTAACAAGTTGAATCCATATGCTCTGTAAACAGATGTGGATTGTAGATCCTGGTCATAATGTGTATTGGCGGCTAAAATGATTTGAGCCAAATGGAGGGGCCAAAGTGTTGGTTTAATTGTTTTTGAATGGTCAGTAGTGGAGCTGACGTCATGGGGGGTCAACTTTGTGAAAAATTTGCTATCGGATGTTTGAATCATGATGAGCTAGTGAAAGAAACGGTCGGTAATCACAGTGCTCAGGTTGTAACGGATTTGATAGTTTCAAAAGAAACGGTAAAAAATGCTGCTGAATAGCCTGAACTTCCAATGAGGTTATAAGTGAATGTTTTTGGCAGCATGACATCGAAAGGAATTGTAAGCGATTGATCTTCAGCATAAATTTGTACATGAACTTTTCCCAGTGAATATATGATGGGACTGTTTCTATTGAAACCTGTAGTGCGAATAATTGTTTTCGTGTCAATCCTCTTTTGTTCTTGTATCGTGATTTGATCTGAGTCAATCAAATTTAAATTCGATCCAGTGTCCAACAAATATTTACGTGGATGTTTGTTGTCATGAAGGAAATTGAATCCTAAACCGTCCTCGCATCTGTGCTGAGTTGTAGAAATCACGTGGGATGGGATGGTGTGGGGGGTTCTTGTTTGAAAAATGGTCGTCTGGCGAGCGAGATGGACCATAATTAGGCGATATTTCGAAGTGCTGAGCAGATGCTTTTTCGACCATTTCCTGTGAAAGTGCGAAGACTGGGGCGTTTGTTTTCCGTGTCCTCTCTTTCAGCTGAAGTTGAATTTGGTAAAGAATTGCGTTCAGAGTGGTGTGCTGTCTCTTTGTACGTTGTTCGGTGACAAGAGTCGTGCGAAGACTTTGATTCTTTGGTCTGGGGTTTCTGCGGTCTGAAGTCCTGTTGCTGTCGAGAGTTGTGTCGCTGTTTCCTCGTTCGGTTCGAAGTATTTGGAAATTGTCGGTTGTTTTGAAATGAGGGGTGAGTGTTCCAAAATGTGGGGCGCTGATTGTTGTCTGGTCGTCGCTGTTGCCCATCGTTGCATCTGGTATTGTTTTGTGATGATGAATTGTTATTCTTTGACTGATTAAATGTGGGGTTCGGGTTAAATCTCTGTTGAGTGAGCGCAGATTTTGCGTGTTTCGCTGATTCTGGTTGAATTGTGTGTTCTGCAGTTGCATGTGAGATGCCCTGGTTTTCTGCAATTGTAGCATGTGCGCTTTTCTGCATGACCGAGAGTTGAAGTTTGCGATCGATTTTGTGAGGATATGTGTTTGCTGACTTTCGCCAGAGGCGTGTGAATGTGGTGTAGCGGTTTGTTCCTTTTACGTAACGTCTCCTTGATTGTGTGTAGTTCCTCACATGTTGAACATTGATCATTATCTTTCTGGTGGTTTGACGCTTCTGCTTTTGGTGTTTCCTTCGTCTGTGTCTGGTCAGTATTGGTATCCTGCTCCCATNCAGGATCTGCCTCCAAAGGTGTGGAATCCTCCATGGATTGTTCAGNGGAATTTTCCTTAAGGTTCGANAGTTCAGTTTCAGATATGTGATTAGCCATATTATGTTAGANCTAGGTTCTGAAAAATATGAAAAGTAAGAATTGCACATATGTAAGCAATTTCAGGGANATATGTAGGTTTCTTAANGTTTTATTAAAANTGACTAGTATGAGTCGCTGAGCTTTTACTATTGAGTCAATAGTCGGCATATGTAGCTATGTTAAGTGGGTGTAGCTTGNGCTTNAAGTCATTAAAATGACAGTCTTCAAATAACGTGGAGATGCTTGTTGAATGTTCTCTCTGGAGATTTAGTTGACCGCTCGTAAAGATGCAGGTGTAAATGAGAAATAAGTTTGATGCTCATTGTTATGTGTGAGGTTGTAGCATGCTAGCTTCTGTCAAAGTTTCAGAATGTCCGCTTGTAAGACTAAGACATTGTATTTTGTCTCTAGTGAAGTCTTGCAGAAGCGTGTGTGCTGTATTCCAATTAGTGGACATATACATTTTTGATTTCATTTTGCACTTGTTTACATCAAACCAAGCAACCATGCATGCTGATGGAGATTGGCTGGCAGTGGAAGGGGCGCTGAGCAAGGACATAGCAACACTAAGTGAATACCTCCAGAATTGGAAGCTAAAGCTCAGCACCACAAAAAAGGTGTCAGCAGTCTTCCATCTCAACAACAAGGAAGCTAAGCATGAGCTGAAAGTCAACTTCAACAACGAAAGCCTGCTCTTTTGCTCCGAGACCAAATACTTTGGAGTAACGTTGAGCAGGTCGCTGACGTACCGCTGACACCTTGAGTCACTTCGCAAGAAGCTAACATCACGCGTCGCACTCCTGAAGCGGCTTGCTGGCTCCAGTTGGGGTGCTGGAGCAACAACGTTGCGAACAACCACCCTGACCCTGGTACATTCAACTGCAGAGTGCTGCATGCCGGACTGGTGCTGCAGTGCTCATACCCACCTTATTGACCCCGCCATCAACGACACCTTGCAAATTGTGACTGGATGCCTGCGTCCTACACAAGAGGACAACCTTCAAATCCTCGCAGACATCCAACCTGCTGAATTTCGTCGCAGTGGAGCCACACTATCTCCAGGACGCTGTGCCATGGAGCCTGGGCACCTGCTCCACTCAGCGCTCACCCGTCCATCAATGCAGCTGCACGGCGCCTAAAATCGAGACACCCATTTGCACCGCCGCACAGCAACTCATCAGTTTTTCTGACAATAACAACATATGTTTGGCGCAGTGGGCGGATCATCAATGAAATGCGGAGTGGATGGACAACCCCACAAGACTCCGCATTTTAATTCCAGACACCGGTACACACCCCCCGGAATTACCCTCCCAAGAAGAGCCTGGGTCCAGCTCAACCGCCTCCGCACAGGTGTCGGACGTTTCCGCTCTGCTTGTACAAATGGGGTATGGTCTCCACTGCGGTCTATGAGTGTGGCACAGAAGAACAAACCGTCAACCATGTCGTCTTCCAATGTCCAATCCATCAACCTCCCCATGGACTGCACGACCTGACGGTTCTGGACGATGAGACAACCGAATGGCTGCTTAATTTAGACACAACTTAAGTGTTATTGCCATATGCGCTATCAGGTGCATACGGTAGAAAACGGTATTTCGTCATTTCATCATATGCAGCACATAAATACTCCATGTTGCAGCCTGCAGCATGTTATTGCACAATGGAAGTAGACGATATAATTGCTTTTATGTTCGTCACCTAACAATAAATTTTTAGACGCCAACAAGCTAGTATTTGACAATGACCAGCTAGTTGCTATTGCAGATGTAGCTTTTCCGTTCCTTGGTGGCGATGTTTCACACTCCCGAAGAAGCACTCGCAGTCAGACAAACCCAATCTTTTATTCATGGAAGGATGACTCGTGAGACAAAATTTCTTAGCTGCACAGCACACAAATTGTGGGTGCAAGCCACTACATGCGCACAGGCGGTCAAAGGCACAACATCCCGATGGTGTGAAAACCATCGGAAGCTTCCTTTGGCCGAACAGCTAGGGGCGAAGCAAACCGATCCAAAATGGGTAGTAATTTGGGCTAGTTTGGAGTTATTTGGGCTGGTTCCCAATTCTTTTCAAGAGAAACTAAAAGACTTTCCGAATCTTTAGAGGGTTTGAACAGCTGTCTAGCTCAATCGCCTGGCAAGTTATGTTGGTGCCAGTTGATGTAAAAAGTGGCCCATGCGGAACTTAAAGGGTCGCCCTTCAATTCCTGGTCTGCGAACCGCATCCGTTTCCTAGATCTCTTTGGCCCGTAGAGCAAAGGCTGGCCGGCAGAAATGCAGACGAACACTTTCAAGACGTGCTTCATTCTTTTGCATTTCAATGTAGCCTAGTCCATGTCATAAATGATGTGTTCATTTGTGATATTTTTGCAGAGGTACAGCATGTGACTATTTCTATTTAGACCTATGTTTTTTATGTATTATATACTAGTAACAGGCACAGTAAAATTTTCCAGTCTTTTCTTTTCACATGACTAATGAACGATATGTAATGCAGTGTTGGTAGACTAGGTGACCTTATGCTCATGGTCTTTCACCACTCTTTTGTGACATATGAACCAGTAAATTAGGTCGTCTGTGGAGCACTTTGCTCTGTAGCTTCTGCATTATATTCTACGCAAGGCTGTTTGATTTATTAACTGTGCGAACCAATTTTTCGTCACAAAAATCATTACAACACTGCTTCTTCATCCTTCGAGCGAGTTCTTATATCTACTGCTAGGCCGCATTATATCTCGGGACATATGTTGAGCAGCCATTTGATTCACTCATCATCCAGAACCATCAGGCCATGCACTCCAGTGGCAGGTCGATGGATTGGACAGTGAAGGATAACATGATCGATGGTTTGTTCCTCTGCGCTGATTCATAAGCCGCAGAAGGGGCCACACCCTATCTGTGTAAGCAGGAGCGGAAATGTCTGACACCGGTGAGGAGGCGGTTAAGGCGGACACATGCCATTCTTAGCCGAACTATTTTAGGGTTGGTACCAACGTCGGGGAAGAAAGTACTGTACTAAGTCTCGTAGCTCTTTAGATATGATCACTATCGGGCTTGCCGGTTGGATATCCGGCAGGATAGTACGTGTTTTTGAAATTTTTCAGAAAACTTTGGTTTAATCCACAAACTTCCAAGCCTCGAGTCTCGGTCTCGGATATTTTTATGAATTTTCTGTATCGACTTTTTAACCAGGTCTCGGACTCGATGTTTACATCACAACTACATGTCTGCCAGCTACAATGCCACAGCCTTCACCCGATGATCAATAAATGTTACTAGTTTGAAAAAATCAATTATTGAATCAAAAACAATTATTTAAGTCTCACACTCATAACCCACCGCACAGCGGTTAGTAACAGAACACAAAGACTCACACACACACACACGCGCGCGCGCAAAAAACAAACGCTTTTTCATAACACAGCGCAGAAACACGAGGTGCAAAGCCAGTCAGTGCTAAATAAGGAAGAAACATTGAAACAACGCACTAGCAACTACTGAAATCGCTTATCGTCACACAGAAACCTAAAAACCGACATAGCTGCCAGTATTCAGTGCCATGGAGGAACGCCATAACTTTTTAAAACAAATGAGGGTAGCAGGTTAGACATCGGTGTTATGGCAATGATCACCACTCCCCCCGACCACTCCGTCCTCCGGACTACACCATTCCTCCAGACTACTACACCAAC
>JGI24021J15306_10013102_pt1 | contig 10304 bp, 4 predicted proteins | sample Ectturendosymbi1_FD_15306 | JGI IMG/M metagenome (IMG submission 15306) | reverse complement strand
TGTGCCACAGTTTACATACTGATCCATCGGCAGCCTTCTGCACGAAGGTCATCTCCATTTCACTCTTGTACTTACGACCAGAATCATAAGAGCCCTTACACTTCTTCTACGTCATTGTCGCATTTCTATCATGGCGACGCAGACCTGTCTACAAGAGTTGAACCTGCTTATTGCTTACAACACACTACACAGTGTACATATTTCTAGTGATTACGCAAAAAAATAATTTCGAGTCTCGCATCCTTCCAATCTTACTAACATCAGAACGCAGGCATCAGTATAATTATAATATATCATTTATTAAAAAAATTTTGCATGTGTTGCCAAAAATATGGAATAGTAAGATTTACCTTCAGAGGAAACTTTTCAGCGTCAAAAGGCCAAAAAAGAGCCAAAAGGCCAAACAAAATTTTTAAGGCCAACCAACCTGAGATGAGCCCAAAAAAGCCCAAATAAATTTTTTTAGGGCAACCAACTTGAAACAAGATCAGATTTATGAAATTTGGCGTAAAAAGGCCAGCCTGGCAACCCTGGTATAAATTTTTATGACTGAGGCAACCAAGATAGAAGTAGCTAAACTCTCAGAATGACACGCAAACTAGAAATTAGAATAGGTTGCCAAAATACTCTAACACTCTATTGCAACGACGGCGATAGGGAGAAACAGTTCGTGTGGCCAGTCATTAACTGAAGCAGTGAAAGGTCACTTTCAAAATCATTTATATTTAGGTTAACCGTAACCTACGTGGAGAGCTGATAATCACTTCGTCAAATCACAAATTACAGCGCAATTTTGCTTCTACAGACTGGTGAAGAAATGGAAAGTGTTGCCAGAAGTGAAAACGTCTCGCTCTGACTGAAGAACTACGTTGAATTCGCACACTTTCATTAGTTTGACCCAGGGGTGTAGTGACACGAGAACGCGTGGGAATGGCGCTACCACACTTTTGTTTGGGTGTATTTTTGCGTATCACAATCCAACATTTTATCCTCCTCCTTCATCTATGTCTGATGCTTTTTACAAATTCTCATCTCCAGACGTCGCGTAAATGAAAAAATGACAAGCTATTTCTTACGCAGCACCCTAGCATAATTGTGTAATGACAATTACTACTTTTTTGGGTGCGTCCCCACACTTTACTTGAAAATGGCTATTTGTGGGTGTGTTCCAACACATCGTTTTTTAGCACTACACCTCTGGTTTGACCTCGTCATACCACAATTTTCATTAGACTTGGCCGCGTCGCTTTCGCTTGTTCACAACGCTTACACGCTGATGGAAAGAATTATTAGTGAAATATATCATCAACATGAGATATATATGTTTGCAAAACGTGGGTCAAAAAACTGAAAAGGAGCACAATAGCATTTTACCAAGTGGGATGAGCAGTATCTCTAAAACCATGTGCAGATGTCTAACTCAAGCATTGAAACCCTATTATTGAGGCCACACAAACAAACAAGAAACAGCAAGTCAACAACGCAACTATCTACTAACAAGTACCATAAATTGGAGAAGAATTTGACTTCAAACCACACGCTACAACAGTTTTCCTCCTAACATTTAGCCATGACGGCACCGCCGTCATTAGAATTGACGTTGTTTTGCACACACGTTTGAGTTGGTGCTTTCTACTGGCCTAGTATGGAAAGATTCAGTAACTTTGGGAGTAGACAACATAATATTTTCCTCTCATAACCTGGTAATCTCACACTCTTTTTCAAATCCCCACTGTTGCACTTCAAAAAACTTTTCATTCGGGCATTCTAACTGAGGTGTCCCGTAACCTTTCAGTGATAGGGCTACTGCGCTAATGCCATTCCTGCTGAATTGGCGTATAGTACATACAATGCGATATATACATACAAAACAACGTTGAGGTTAACACCCTGCGCAACCGACGTTATGACCAAATAAAACAATATTACTAATATGTTATATGAATAGGCCGGCGAGATGTGACAAGCCTCTTAGTGCGGCAAGTGTCACCAGTATTTGCAATTGTGTAGTGCCGCCGCTTAGGTGCTGAGTTCCGTCACTTAGTCACAATTCTGCGGTAGTTTGTTTTCCATGCGTTTTTAGCTTGAATGATGCGGTAATGCGCACACCGGTGGCCCCCCAAACGAGCGAAGCCCTGCCAATTGGGTGCTCTCCATTTTGGGTGCTCTCCATCAATATCAATTGCACGGGCAAAAGAACTGCGAATACACAAAATATTCAACGCCAAGTTTCACTTACTGATAGAAATAATGGATAAATAAAGAAAATAAAGATCTACCAATGGAATTTTACCTTGCGCACCTCGCATCCGATTGCAACAGCAAACGTGCTGATGAAAAAGACAGCTAGTGTATGCCTCCACCTAATTTTACCAATAAATGTTCGTCGTCTTCCGACTCTTCGACCGAAAACCATGTACTACAGATGCTCCAAAAATGTCATCCCAATGACCAAGGAATGTAGCAAAACTCCTTATGATAGATCGTCTGCTTTCCTTTTTCCACGTTAAGCATATGTCATTGTTGATTAATTTCTTACATCTGTTACTTATGTCTGAAACAGCATATTCTCTCCTCATTGTATACATACGATACAGCATCACGTACTTTTGTTTAACATGGGTTATTGTTTCAAGTTATCAATTTGTGCTTGAATAATTTTATGGTATGTTGTCTGAGGAATTGTCTCTCGAAACATTTTAGTTATTTTCGCTGACAGAGTAGGCAAATATAGTTAAAACGGAGACAGAATCCCTTTATTTCACAGTGTTTCGTTTTTTTGCGTCATATGTTTGGAGTATTTTGTGTGTTTATGTATTGAGTAATTGTCACTCGAAGATATTTTTATGTTATTCTTTGGTCAAATTAACAAATATTGGCGAAAGCCTGGAGATTGAGTGTAGATATGTGACTCTGGGTTAAGCGCGGTGTTTTAATGCTGGGATCAACACGGGAGCTTTGATTTTGCTTTCTGCGAAAGTGCAGTACCAAGTACTATGTATATTTTTTCATATTGGGAAAACTTTGTTCTTCTTGTTATAAAAATGTACAGACTGTTAGAAAACTAGATGAGTGTGTGTCAACAAGATAAAATAAACAAGACAACACGTTAGGCGCGCGGATTATTTAGTCGGGCTGCTTGAACGTTTGGTTCACAGATAAGCTGAAACAAACCTTGGATGACTGTGAATGTGTTGGCAAAACTGACAAATACTGGAATCAGATATAAGATATTTGTTTGACGCTTGGTGTGGGATGTATGGAAAACTGTTACAAATTCATGCATACAAAACCACCAAACAAACACATATTTTCACATTTTGAAGCAATATCTACAGACAAATAAAAATGCTTCTGAAAATTCTTGCTCAAACAATTCTGTTATTGTGCCATACAGCAAGAAGAAATAAAATTGAAAAAGGTGTTTAAGAGCGTTTACATTTTTCCATGAATAGAACTTGGGCATACTGTTGAAAACTGTTCATTTGTTTAGGTGATCAGTGGGCAGTTCGGTATCTTGGAAACCATGACTCCCCAAGATTTTCTCGATTTCAGGTAAGACTTAGTACAAACAGCGTGTTTTTGTTTGATGTTCAGCCTTTCCTCAGGTTTTCTGTGATATTGTTATCAAAAACACTTTGGTTTTACTTGTGCTTGGTGAAAGCGCATAACTCTGTTCGGTTTCTTCTGGTCATTACTGGAGGCAGTACCAGACGCAACAACTCAACAATGCTTTTTAAGCTTTAGTGCGACCAAGTGCTGCTAGCGACTTGATTAGTGCCAAAAATCAGCTGGTAATAAAGGAGCAAAAAGCTCAACATTTTTTTGAAATAGTGGTGGGTATTAGGGCAATCGCTTCCACGCAGGATAGTTGCCAAACTTTACCGCGTAAATATTTTGCATTCTGAACACCTAGTTGCTACAAAAGTAATTGCCGGCTGAACAGTTCCTTCCGTGGACAATTACACCCGGGGTAACCATTACTCGAAGAATTATAACTTCAGAAAAAGTCCATCTCGACTTTGGCTGCTTTATGGAACAGTTCATTTGATTTATCTGCCTATATTTCGAAACGCGGATTACGCTTGCTTTTATCGAACCCAAAGATTTCATTGAATCATCAAAAAATTCTATCACTTAGCGGTGCGCGCATATAGACATCCGAAACTGAAAACGTAAAGTAACCAAAGCAGCGGAAGTGAAAATGACTAAATCCGAGTGTATTTTATTATTGCGTGTGGCAGTTGAAATAGTAGATCAAAGCAAGAAATTGCAAGTTTTTTTCAAGACGTAATGTCTTAAATGCACGGTTCTGAACTGTTCGTTTTTCCATAAGTTTTTCTGTTGTAGAAACAGGTGCAAACTCGACTCAGGTAACTCTTAAAACCTGAGTCTATTAACAACTGCAAAAATGGCATATAACGTTGAAGGCGCGCAGACGCATTTTTCAACAACTCAGCAATTATTTTCAAGCTCATTCTGACCCGAAAAAGCAAATTTGTGGTATTTCTAAATGTATATATACTTTTTCAAAAACAAACATTTTTCGTGGGAGGCACGCAAGGTGACTCCTGCCAAAATGGCAAAACTCCTTTAACAGCGCAACGGAGGTTAATTGAGCCGCGTCGACTCAGCTTGTCTTATCATTGAATTCCTTCATGGGACACAGTTGAGAAGCTTGCCCGTCCATCAAAAAATGGCATTGGAGACCAGCTGTTCTACAACAGCACAGCTTTTGTTATCACACGTTAGAAACCTATCTTGGTAGTAAACCCCACATTACTCAAAAAATACAAAACTTACGGATATTTCGACAGGACTGCTCGACAGAACACTTTGAAAAAATCAGCTACTGAGGGAATCAGGTTAATAAGCGTGTTTTAAGTCTTGAAAATTTGGTTGAAAACTGACTGAGCTATATTTGTCAACCGGTACCATATTTGTCAAGAGCACTGTTGATCAGGAGGAGACAAAAATTAAGTCGTATTTGGTTTTAAACCCGCTGTTGCTGCAGACACTTGTCAAAATATGCTTTTTATTTTTGTTGCTTGGTTTTACATTAAAAAATTGTAAAACAGCAAATATGGTGTTGGTTTGCGAGTGGTTTTGACCTTTTTGAGGTAAGTTTGTGTTTTGCTGTAATCAAGTGCAACTGAGAATCATATAATGAGAGATGAAGACAGTTACTTTGATTTTGATATGATTTTAAATGCGTATGTCTGCAAGTATTGCTCCCCTAGCTTAATTCAGAAACCACTATCCAACTAGTTGTGTAATCTACGATAGCAATGAAAATGTTACATTAAAATGAAATTTTGATACCGGTATGTCCAAAAACGACTTGACTTTGTGTCCCAATCAACTGGAAGTTTTTTTGTGATCTACCCAGTGGCGTAGCGGGGTGCTAAGGACTCACGGCCCCGGGCGGTACCGTCTGGGGGATGGCAAGTTTTTCATTGAAAATTGAATTGTTTAGAAGTTGTTCTAACTCTTTTAAGTTTTGTGTATAGAAGCCCTAGACTGGTAGTCCAAAAAAACTAGGAAATGTGGTTGTGGAGTCAAGAAATTGATAAAACGTTTACTCAAAAGTCAAATCCAGTTTGCTAAAGTAACCTGTATTTGTCTTGAAATCCGGGCTCTTTAGCATACGTACTTGGGGGGTAATTGTCACCCATTTTCCCCCACCCCACTCAAACGTCCTTTGAGTGAAGGACATAGATGACATTCGACCGCAGACTAGTAAACGTTACTGCTTCAGTAGGTCGATATTTATATTGCCCGCCTCACTCAAAATCAGATAAAACAAGACACTACTGGAAATCACGGTAAATAGTCACATCTAGCTTAATCTTTTTTCTCCTATCGTTCGATCCTTAGCAATGCCCCAATGGTATATCATTACATCAACTGACACCCATCGGCATTGGCGAAGAACATTTATTGGCACGTCTCATTCTATTGGTTAAAGTTCGTTGGGATATTTTCAACAAATAAGTGCCAGAAAATGCAGCCTTGTTATTAGGGCTTGTCAACAGGGTGAAGTGAAGAACTTTGCAAAGATAAAGTTACTCAGTTTCAATAGAACTGTTGTTTTTCTGTATGATGTAATTTATCGGAAAACGACATCCTTGAAGCTAGATAGTGCAGCTAGTGTGTTTGCATGGTTAATTTAGAGCTCAGATTGTAGGCTTGATCTGCAAGTAGAGTGAATCAGTACCAGCTGATGGGCAATGTGTGTTTCGTAGAAGATTTGACTCACTTCTTCAAAGGGAAATTCAACATTTGCAGTCATAGAAAGAAAAGTCATTGCAACAAGAAAAGCTTAGAAAAGAAGTTGCTGTCATTTTGATAAATTAGAGGCGATTAACCTTAGGCTGAAAACCTAGCGCAAGGGCAAACGATATGTTTAGTTATGGTTGTGGTGAAGGCTTTTATTGAAAGGGTTGTTGTCCGAAACAGTTGCACAGCCTGGCAATGGCTTTACTGATAAAGTTAAGTGCGATTACTGTCAAACTTAAGACGTGGTAATCATTGGTAAGCAATAAAAAGGCGGATGTCCTACATGGTAGGGTTTGGTAAAATAGTTTTCGCAATAGATGCCTGTTCCTAACGAAGGTAAGGAATTAAACTATGCACGCGTGGTTGGAAGAAGCTCAACCCACCAGCTAGACCAGGTTTGCAAGTCACGTTGGAGGCTGCAAACCAACACTTCCCAACCAGAGCCGGTTTTAAGCCTATTTGACCTATTAAAATATATAAATCTTTACATCTTCAAAGGAGGTATGCCGCCTTCAGTATTCCCTTAATTTTTTGTATTTTTTGCTTGATCACCAAAAATCAGTAAACGATGAAAGGTAAGCGGTCGGCTTACTGTAGAGTAGACTGAAACCAATCATGGAAGAAATTACAACGAAATATGCCAGATCCATAGATGTAGATGTAATGTAGGCAGAAAAATAGGAAGAGCAATGATGAAAAAGGTAGAAAACAAGCAGAAAAAGGAAGATGATCGAGAATGTAAAACAATTTCAGTTTGCAAGTGTTCGATTCTGATGTCCAAGACACTTTACTGTTCCTTATTTCTTTAATAAGCACGAAACATGATCTTCTTTCATTTTAAATTGATTTAAGCAAATTTGAGGGTGGAAAGGGCGGAACTTTTGTGGTTGGTTCCGGGCGACACTTAGCCTCGCTACGCCACTGGATCTACCCCAGTCCCGGCGTTTGAAAAGCTAATAGCGACTTTGAGGATTGCTCAAATAAGACCTTTTTTTCTCACAGCTGAATTTGCTCGGCAAGTGAACCACATAATGAGCCAAAACATCACCGCTTTTGGCTAAATGTAGCGTGTCGTGGAATGCAACTGATTTCCTGTTCATGCAGCAACTTTCAACCAATCTTGAACTTACCTTGCAGAACCTACTTGGAAGGTGGATCAGGCTTCCAAAGCTGTCAATTTCGGTTGATTGAAACAAGGCTTGGAGTCCGTGACGTAAGGAAAGCCTCGTTGTTATTTCATCAATATTCCCGTAAAGGTGCTGTGTAACTTTCGCAGAATTGCTGCGTATCATTGCTTACGCACTGTCGTTACGCAACGTTTCCCCTTAATTGCAGATCAGGCCTCGAGTAATAGTCGGGGCGCATTTTTGCCTGTTCCGCATTCCTTGGCGACTGTTGTGTTGCTCATTTTTCGTTGCGGGNATTGCGAGTCAGTACCGAGCAGGTAGTTATTTATTTGCCGAGTTAGTGAGTGGCTTCGGGACCGGCTGCGAGGTGTTGAGATTTCAGGAGAGGCGGTTTGCACGGAGCGAACTGTGTGTTGCAGAGAACGTGGTCGAGAGATTGGTGTTCACTTCCTTCGGAGATTGTCGAAGTCGTTTCTAGTCTCTAGTATATTTGTTCCATATAGATTCTTTCTCTACATAGCGTGGCTTTGAACTGTCGTACAACTACACCGTGGTGCAATCTGCACTGATGGACGAAACCCTCGATTCGTCCGACTACTATAGAGATATTCCTCGGATAACTTAGAAATTGACAGTAATGCGGCGGAGTTGCAGCCGGTTATCATACGAAGTACTCAGGACACAACACTTAGATCCTTCAGTCCCGTTTTCATTGATAATTGATTAAAACAGTCCATTGGTGACTACGTGTCGTGCATTCCATTAAAGCAACGGCGGATCTCATGATCAAATGTAGAACTGCCCAACAGATCAGAACGCTACTCTCCTTGACTTCTTGCTCAGATGGCAAGAAATCCATATCCACATCGCCTACGTTGCTACCACTACAAGGTTCGAAAGGTGTGTTATATCACGTACCTCTTGACCTCACAACTGAGGAACTTCAAGAAAGTTTAAAAACACAGAATGTAACCTTCACGAAGCGTTTCAAATACTTTTCACGAGACACTCGAACATTGCAGGACTCCACTACAGTACTAGTCCATTTTTCCAGAACAGAATTACCAGCTGATGTTAAAATAGGATATATGTTGTTTAAAGTTAAGTACCTCCCTAAACCGGTTAGATGCTTTAAATGCAATAGATATGGCCACGTTGCAAATCATTGCAGAGGAAAAGAAAGATGCTCCAACTGCAGCGGTGAACACGGCTGGAAAACTTGTACCGCCTCCTACAAACGGTGCCCAAACTGTCAAGGCGAGCATTCTGCAACTGACATGCAGTGTCCACGATTCAAACGAGAGACTGAAGTTATCCGTATCAAAACTACTTCCAAAGTTGCTTACGCTGAGGCATGCAGACAATACACGTCCACTAATATTGTCACTACACCGCGAGTAACGCAGCCTTCTGATTTTCCTCCACTGACAGCCTTACCTTGCGTCAGTCCTGTCACCCACAGACCCCTCCTAGTAAACGGGCCGTTAGGGTCGCTTATCCTGATAATGAAGAAATGGTTATAAACAACGAACTAGACTCGGGCGCAATGTTAGGTTACCCACTTCTTTTTCTTGCTTTCTTAGCAGATGTCATCAAATCACCGCCAAAGATAATAGCGCACCAGTGGACATCTTTAAAATCATCACGAAAGCTGCTAGCGGAAAAATGGGCATTCCGATTGACGCAGAACAACTTAAATTTTTAACATCATAATGTCTCTTAAAATAATGCAATGGAATTGTAGATCCATCTTCCACAATTACCCGAATTTAAGCAGTACCTCTCCACTCTTGACGAACTACCGGACGTAATCTGCCTACAGGAAACGCACCTCAATAGTAAATATCAACCAACCATTCCCTAGCTACGCCACCCAAAGAAAAGACCGTCCTCCCCATCGTGGAAAGGGGGGAGATATAGCAATATGTATAATAATTAATTAATTTTCTCCGAAATTATAACCCCGTCACGAGCCAACGGTTTGGAAATAATGGGTATGAAATAGATTATTATTCCATCATGAACGTGTATAATCCACCTAGCTGTTTCTTGGAAATCAACAATCTTGAATTTCTCTCGCGTATGAATAGGCTTATTCTTTGCCGGGATTTTAATGCACACCATGGCATGTGGGGTAGTTCACAAAATAATACTAATGGAAGAGTTTGTCTCATTACTGGACAACCACGACTACGTCATACTAAACTCCAAGTCCAACCCACTTTTCTCTCACCAGTCACAGATTCTGGAGCCTTCTTGACTTAACAATCGTCTCCAACGCAATTGCTTCAAATTGCTCCACCACGATAACAAATAATTTCCTTGGCAGCGAACACTCTACAATCCACACAGGCGTCAACGGAGTACACCTTCAAGAAACCCAATTCCTCCCGCATGGAAATTTGCCAAAGTCAACTGGTCCAAATTTGCTGACATGGGTGATAGAATTTTACTTTACTTTTCTACAAACCTGGAACATTCATACCAACTCTTCGAAACTTGTGTCCTTGAAGCATTCAAAGAGTTCATTCCGCAAACCAAACAATATGCAAAAACCCGGTACCATGGTGGAACAAAGACTGCGAACAGGCAATAAAAAATCGGAAACACGCATTTACCCGCATGAAATGCACAAGATCTCCACTATACATAATAAGTTTCAAGCGATGTCGAGAAAAAGCAAGACAAATCATCCTGGAATCAAAACGCTCTTCTTGGCGCAATTACTGCAACTCATTAAAATCAAACTCACACTTGACACAGTTCTGGAGAACCATCAAGAAATTTTCTCTACAGAGATCTTGTTATTACAGTAGAACTCCGATTATCCGAACTAATTAAAACCAGGGGTGGTTCGGATAAGTGAATTGTTCGGATAATCGAACAACATGCAATATT
>JGI24021J15306_10013097_pt1 | contig 10306 bp, 8 predicted proteins | sample Ectturendosymbi1_FD_15306 | JGI IMG/M metagenome (IMG submission 15306) | reverse complement strand
ATACTGATAGTAAAAATAATTTATTTGCAAAAGGTGATATTACATTACGGTGAAAAAAGTCCATTTTGAAGTTTAATAATTTTTGGTCATCTGAGTTTCACAACGGTTTGGGGACAATAAAATAGGTTTCAACAGTTGTGAATGCATACAATTTTTAAACAACGCAAACTTCCATGCATTCCATGTTTAGGAAAAACGCATATTTAATAAGTCAATCCAAGTCGTAAAGAACCAAATTTGGAATTTTGATGTAATGTAACATTAACTAACTCATGTCCTTAAAGAAAAACTAGTTCCATTAGTTACTGCAACTGAAGTACTGGCATTGGTATGAAATGAAATACCTTAACTGATTTGTCAATTCTCAGTAATTCCATATCAACAGTTTAAGATTGTCATGCAGGAAGCAAAGCTTATCTGCATTTTCACCACGTAGCCTACAGTGAGTTAGCCGGTCATCTACATCCTAGCCTAAACAAAAGCAGCATTAGGCTATAACCAATTACCGCTCCTCCGCAAGTAAATTCCATAAGAACAAGTCGCCATAACAATAGCTAAGGTATACATTACGCCTCTGATGATTGTGCAATAATGCCGCGGTAGTTCTGATCCAATTACAAACAATGTGCTTTTAACTTGTGTAAGTTGCATTGTTGCAAACACTGCTTTCGTTAGTCGTGTTTAACAAACAGACAACAGCAATTGTGATGCAACAATAAACACTGACTACTGCGCTGCTATCGGACCAAATGACAAATCATCGCTTCAATGTATTTGTGAAATGTTGGAGCAGCGCTCCCGTAGCTTGTGTGCCACATCCACAAATGCTGGTTTCACGTTTGCAACAGCTTGGATTGTGAGGTCACAGTTATCAACATGCTTCGTGGAAAATGTTGATTAAGTTAACCCACGAACACGATGTTTTAGGTTGCGTACAGTTTAAACCCGCGCGCTTATAGCATAATACATGAAGTTAAGAAAAGTAGAATCCTTTTAAGATGTTACTTGCAACTGCTTCATAGCGACAGTTGTCATCACTAATCAGTAACGATTGCATTTGTAGTCATATTCATAACGCCATAAATGTTGCTTAACATAACGCGATTCATTTTTTATGCAAGCTTTTTAAAATTAATCTGCGCTAAACTAGGCATTGATTGGACTTTTGCACCTGAAGTACCAGTCAAACTTTGCGTGCTGCCAAAACTTCCAGAAGTACAACAGGAGTTTATTTGTACACAACACCTGCATGTGGTGGCTTCAAGCATTGCGAAACTTCCCGATGATGCTTTTGTTTCGGTTGTGACGGCCGACGTGTGCTTCATGGTTAATTTGTCTGTTTGTTTATGAAACCACACCTGCTAGCGTTGTTGCAAGATAATTGTCTTGACTTGCTTCGTTGTGCTTTCTTGCGAAAGTTCTCTGGATACGTAAGGAATATAACAGCGTTTTGTCAACTCCTATTGAGGCCGATAACATCGGCCGTTTTGGCCGATACTGATATATTGGTAAAACCCAAATATCGGCCGATATATCGGTCGGTCTCTACGAATGATTTATATACAAATATTGCACATCATTCCATCATTTCCTGTGGCTATAGCACTCAGCTAGTAATGAAGTAAGAGGCTAGTTGCAAACCAGAAGCCATTTCTGTTCTCTAAAAAGTGCAGTTGTGCAAGGTCTGTTGCTTTTTTCCAGATAGGATGAACAGTTTTTAGTCTCTGGTGAATTCAGGCCTGTGAAGTGATGTCACGTGTACTTAAAGGAGTTCTTCGAGTGGCATTGTCTTCCAACAAACAATTGTTTGTCAATGGAGGTATGTACTCAGCCTTTGTTCTATGCTGTTGTGCCTACTTGGTTATTGTATGGATCATATAAAAAACATTATCAAATTTGTTGACAGCAATTAAAAGCTCTAGGTTTTCTGTAGCCTGTGGGGGAATCAATTGTGCATTAAAAATTTGCAACAGATTCCTTGCATGCTTCACCTGTGGAGTGAAGTCATTCAAATTTGTTGAATTGCATTGTGCATCTTTAACTTTTTTGGTACCAGGTATTTTGTTTTCAGCATGCACATAATCATTTATAAATAACCTTTCATATCTTACAAACTGACTGCAACATGCCTAAATCTTTTTAGAGCAGTATCGGCATGGACTTTGCACTATAGCGTGTCTGAATTAAAAAAGAAAAGCCTTCAAGCAAGTTAAATTTATCTGCATTTATTTAATTAGACTGTTACTAAGCATTGCATGCACTATGTACTTAGAAATGTAGCTGGTATCAAAAGAGCAGAAGATCAGTTGAAAGCCTTTTCTCATTATTGTGTGTGATAAGGATCTCTGTGTCTTATCCTTGTAGGATTTTTAATGAAATTGCAAAGTAAAATAGTTGTTTTGGGGAGTGGCATGCAAGTAGGCTATAAAGTTCTACAGTTTTGTAATGTTCTTTTTCAAAGCTGCAGTTTTTCAATTAAACTTTTCTGCAGAAACCGTTTAATAAAGTAGTGGAATCTAGTAAAAAATGCTTCACTGTCAAAAATGTTTTTTCATTTTTAAACTTTACTTTGTTTTTATGTAGTTAGAGCAGCAGCCCCAAGAAATTTTAAAAAAACTCACAGTTTTTAGCAACCTCTGATTATTCTATAAACTACACACCAAGACATGGCATATTAACATCAACCCCTTAACATTTTCAGTACCATCTGATGTGCTGTACTTATATGTGATGGGTGTATACAAAAGGATGCACCAATACCTTTTGGGCCTATATTGGATACGAGCAGTAATCTTCTCTTGAAAGAAATTGTAGATTTACATATGAAAACAATGGAGAGAAGTAGTAGAATTAACAATTGGAGCAGTTGTTTGTGCTTCGATTGCAAGATGTTTTATGAAACTGGTGTAAATATAAATGCAGCCTGGTATCCAGTGTATTTTCCCGTGGCAAATTGGTACCAAAAGTGTTATAAGTTGATAAATGGGAAATTTAATAAAATTTTTAAAGTACATACAAATTCTTGAAAAAGCATTGTCTTATAAAGATTTTTTGCAGAAAGAATGTGACTCCATCAACATACCATTGAGTTGTAGTTAAGAATGTCTCAGAAAATAATTTCAAACAACAACAGCATCATAGTCACTTTTATTTTGATCATGGTATTGAATGGAGGCTTTCCGTACCTGTCGCATGTTGTAAAAATATTAAGTAAGATTTGTAATATTTATCCAGGTTTTCACTATAACAATAATACATAAATGAGTTTTGGGAATCCATAGGTTCTTCCAGGTGCATGCGTTTGGTATCGTGGAGATCATATCTTGGTTTTTACATTGTATACTGTCTAGATCAAGGGTTTTCAAAAATAAGTTTCAAGAGCAATGAGATAAATTGCATTCAAAAAGTGTAAACAAAGTGTCAAATAAAATATATAAATGTCTTCTTTGATTCTCTTCAAGTATTTACTATGAAACTGCATTTCAATGCATTAGCTTTTGATACTTGAAGTGAATCTTCATCTGTAAATTCTTTGAGAGAGTTTGATATTCATTTTGTGCTTGTTTTTTTGTCTTTTCTGTTTTGCCTATATTACTTCTAAATAATTCATTATGGAAAAAACTGAAGTGCTCATTTTTCATTTGTGTATTTATCTAAATTGCATGCTTTCATATAATATGTTTTCAAATGCTGAATTTAACATGAGGCGTTTTTTTGTAGGTTGTATGTATCCCAGCACTTTGCGCAAGGTCTTCTACAGCAATGGCAAAGATATTCAACCTCCTACTGAACAAATGCGTAAGTAATATTTAAAAACGCAATTTGAGAATCGTGCAACCTGTTTTGTGAGTGCAACATATATTGATTGAAGTAATAATTATATCTGATTGCAGGTTTTCGTATCAGTAGACAGTGCTTACAATACCCACCTTTGTCCCAGTGCATTACACCAGTGCACCTAGTACACAGCAGCAAAACATTGAACGTACATGTTAAATACGTTATCAATCCTTTAGAAACATAAGCTTTTTAGCTGCTCTACTATCTTGTTAAGAGCTATTCATTGTGCAATGTAGACTAAAACACACACCTTGGTTGCAATGACTGATTGTATGACCCAACAGCATGGAAGATCTAGAACAGGGGTGTCCAACTTGAGTGTGATATGTGCCAAAGTATTTTATAAAATCTAGACCTGTGTCATACCNTGTTCAAAAGATTGACATATCAGACATCAAAACTGCAGTGGCTACTCACCTACCTAATTAACAGCAGTTTACTGCNTGCGAATTAGCATTTCTGATTTAAATTATAATGACATAAATGCAAATGGTTCTAGTTTGTGCCAAATCAATAAATTACCTTTCACCAGTCCCACAATTGATCAACTTCCATTTTCCACCTTCATTGTGCCATGTTGAATACAAGCCCTGTGTTCTACACCACTGATCAAGAGCTAAATGGCTGGCAAAATGAGACAAAGCTATGCAGAATGGTGATATGTGGAGAACAATACGTTGCATCNGAATAAGTCTTTGTTCGTTTACATATACAGTACATGTAAAATGAAATTAGATTTGTAAAATAGAGTGTGGATTTATTGACTGGGGATTTTATAATGTATTGTAAATAGAAAAATTCTGCCCAAGAATATTGGATTTAATCCACTTAACCTTTTTCAACCATTGGGTTTGCAACTCACTTCTGCAAAGATTTGCAGGTTTTGATGCTGGTTGATCATCAAGCATTGGTATCTGTATATAGAAGCAATGCATCTAAAGTAGGGGTTCCAACCTTTTTACGATCTCGTACCACTTAGACACCCCATATTGTCAACGCGTACCACTTCTTCCAGAACAACTAATTTGATCAAATCTTAGTTTGCTCACAAGAATAATACACATTAAAATAGCAATAAAAGACCACAAGTTGTCTAAATTTGATGAGATTTTTGTTTATCTTCCAATTTGTTGATGCGTGGCATAAATTTGTTCAAAGCGCATGGAAAGTCATAATATTGCGATACAATAGGAATAGGAGGGTNCAGGAAAATTTATTTATTTACAAACAAAGCTTGATACGTAAACTAGAAAGCTGCGAATTCAGATTTTTGTGAAAAAGTGGAAGTTACTTGATCGCGTACCTGGAAGACCTTCGCATACCGCTAGTGGTACGCATACCACAGGTTGGGAATCCCTGATCTAAAGTAAGAGCTTCGGAAACTGCACCAAGCAACAAAACACGAAACAAGAATTAAACAATTAGTCAGTTCAATGAAAAAATATAGAACATTTCAAACTTCAGTGTAAATTTTTAATGAGTAACTTTAATGAAACTTTGCTGATGGTAAAAGCAGTATTTTTTTAAACATCCACTACAATGATATGTTACTCACTGACTTTTGTGCTTTTGATGTGATTTTGAAAGAATTCTCAAGTGTCACTTTGTTCCATGAACAAAAAAGAACTTTTGCTATCACAAGGCAAAGTGTGCAGACAAATATGTCTTCTGAGATCAAACTGATCATACTGTCAGTTTCTTGCCATGCCTGTTTGGTTGTGCTAGCAACAATCAAGTTGAGTTGCAGTATCTGAAGATATTGTAGAGTAGATGTTTCATATTTAAAGCTGGAAGTCCTGTCTTAGTTCTGTTTGATCTAAAATTGAACTTTTTTGTAGCGGCTATAATAGCATCTCCAGCTGTTGTGAAACAGAAGTTGATTGAGTTCGGAGACTACATTGTTGATTGTCTACCAAAGTTTGTTCAACAGGTCAGTGGTTTATCTTGGTTCAGCATCACCTGTTTCATTTGTCCATTTTCCATTTGTCCTGATTTCTTTTAAATGTTTACCTCAGTGCATCAGTTGGCCACTATGTTATGTATTTCATATAAGAACACTACAGCTGCAAGGAACGTCACAACTAATATTTATTAACTGATATTTGCAGTTGATGCAACATTTGTGTAGGTCGCCTACCGCAATGCAGTATTCAGTACTGTTGGCTATGACCTGCATCTTTATTCAACTGCTGCTTTCACTCCATTGCATTTTTGACATGGATTTTTTGAGTTAGGCAGGAGTTTTGTTTGTGCATTATCTTTTGCAGTTGTCAGTTAACAGTAGTGACATGAGCAACGTAAAAGCTTGTTAAGCTGTGTGTCTGCCACAAACAGCAGTTGCGTTAGTTTTTTGCAGACATCTCGGATGTCAATTGATTTTTCTTGTGATACAGGTCCAAGTCACTTACACAAACGAATTAGAAGTCATGATATCACCTGATGCCATTGTACCAGTAATGACATTCTTAAGAGACAATCACCTTTGTCAGTTCACCAACTTGACTGATCTTACAGCTCTTGATGTACCAACGCGAGCATGCAGATTTGAGGTAACTTTTGAGTACACCATTAGAACTAGAGCTTTAGGTTAAGTTCTTTTGAATAATACCAATGGCTGAAATATGTCTTCTTCAAACATTTTCTTTGTACGATTTGAAGTATATTTTAAGACATCGACGTCTGTGAGGGGCTGGTCAGGTTGCCGGATGGACGACAACTGCCTGCCAAAGCAAGTTCTGTATAGCGAGCCACCCAATCCTCCCCGACCGACTGGGCGTCCAAAACTGCGTGTCAAAACGTGACTTAAACGAATATAGCATGTATAGCATGACAGATACTTATCATACTCCGTGGGAAGGATTTGAGATAACTTTTGAGTACGCCGTTAGAACTAGAGCCTTAGGTGAAGTTCTTTTGAATAATACCAATCGAAACAAGAAAACAAACCATTGAAACAATACCATTGAAACAAGAAAACAAATGGCCAAAAATCATTCCTGGAGGATTGTGAACGTCGCCGTGCCCATCGTCGCGCACGACGGGATAGGCCGTGATGACGATCAGTCTCAGTAGATTGCTAACTTTGTTTTAACAGATTTAAATCGGTCTGTGTAGACTGACTGCCTAGTCATCGATAGCTTTTCCCCAGTATGGGGTGTGATTGCACTTCTGGCTAATGCTGGTAAAGCTATGCGATGTTTGGATAAAATTTACGTCCACGAAAGATGCAGTTTTTTTATCGTACTGTTGGTCGTTGCAGATAGTGTACAACCTTCTGTCGATACCGTACAATGCGAGGATTCGCGTGAAAACGTACACGAATGAACTAACTGCAATAGATTCTTTGTGTGATGTACACCCCTCCGCCAACTGGTACGAGCGTGAGGTAAGCATTGATTGATATGCGCCATTCTGTGTACGATAGAATGCAAATGATTGTCTTTTTGATGTTTCAAGATGAACTTTGCATTCGGGACGTTTTTTGCAAATGTAATATAATGCACGTTATTGCAAGCTCCTTTGAAAATCGCATAAATCTCTGAAAGCTTGCTTGTACTGTGGAGCGTTTAGTTTGCTTCAAGATATCTTAGGAAGTTTGCGTGATTGAACTTGACACGCGTGGTAAGTGCAAGTGTTGCGCATTAAAAAAATTACTTGTGCTGGTATTTTAAATGGGGCTACTTGCAGAACGCAGAGAAATATTTTCGAATTCGTGGATTGGCGTTACCGGCTTTTGCTGGAGGCTTGTCGGAGAAATCTCCAGGGCAAACATTCTTAAGAAAAAATTTGCGCTGACAAAAGCTTTCGTTTAAAATAAAAAATACTGCATAAATAAAATGATTAATTCGGCGTCCATTTCAAAGCAGCAAATGCTATGTAGGTTAGCAGGCGCGTAATTCTGAAAAAAAGAGAGTATAAAGCTGGTGAAGTGTTGTTTTTTTAAGAAACAGCTTTGGAAAAAACGATTTCCTATTTTCGGCGGGTGCGAGCTGAACTGGAACTTTTCCAGGTACCCCAAAAGTGTAACACTCCGTGCCAATATGGCATTTTCGGCGCGCTTCTGTCATAGAAAAGTCAAGAAGTGCTCAGGTTGGCTGTGCAGGAAGGCACAGTGTAAAACGCACCCAGAGGTTGTTTTCTATCGGTTATCATCCATGTTTGATGTCCATTCGTTTGTAACAATTGCTAACTTCGAGCGACCGGTTGATGCCATACGTACGGAAGGGAGTAAGTTACTGGGCAACTCCCGGTTTAACCTGTATCTTTTAAGGTTTGGGATATGTACGGAGTGTTCTTCCGCAACCATCCTGATTTGAGGAGGATCCTGACAGATTACGGTTTCGACGGTCACCCGTTCAGGAAAGATTTTCCTCTCAGTGGTTATTACGAGGTAAGGTTTAACCGCACTTGCTTACGACATGACATGCGAGTGTTCAACTATCTGCGACAGGACCTTGATATTGATCTCATTCTTTCTTCTCTGCGGAAATATGTTAATGAAACTGAATTTGGCCCTTTTGAAAACTGAACCATTGTAGGAAAGCTATGAGAAAGACCACTATTATCCAAATTGTTAAATCGGATCCAGATTGGTGTCATTTTTGTAATTCTTGGGAATTTTGTCCCAGTTGAAACGTTACAAGTTTGTACGTTCATCGTGGACACATAGGGAGTGGTGGGTTGTTTTTTTGCAGTGTCGACATACGACGCGAGAAAGTCGTACAGTGTTACTTTCTTTGAGCCAGCTGCTTAATTCAACACTTAAAGTCGAGGCAGGATTGTTTGTTGCACTTGAAATGGATCAGGTTTCAGAAAAAGCGTATCAGCAATTTGGGAATTACTTCTTATGTGTGCATGCATGTTTGTCAAAATACATTTACTCTGCTGAAGGGATTTGTCAAAGTTTTATTGCCTCGTTCGATTTGAGAATCGATGAATTGAGTTTCGCCGCATGTTGTAAGCTTGTTGTTTTTAAATCTTGGCAGGTCCGCTACGACGACGAACAGCAACGAGTTGTCCGAGATCCTGTTGAACTTGCGCAAGAATTCCGTAAATTTGATCTGAGCAGCCCTTGGGAAACATTCCCCAACTACAGAAAAACACCGCAACTTGCTGAACCCAAGGAAACGGTCGAACCCGAATCAAAGAAATGATAGCTTTCCTTGTTTTTTTTGTTTGTTCTTTGCTTAAATGCGATGGTATAAACGAAATACTGGTAAACATATGTCTTTCACCCACACCGCCGTGTCTGTACAATTTTACAGAAATGAGCAGCTTCTTTCCGTAGGGAAGTGCAAACGCAGCGGCCGAAAGTACAAGAGTTTATTATCCAGCAGTTTTAAAGGTTGGTGCTGGCGCGCGGTGCGCAATAACCGTGCCTGCTTTTTTGTGACAATTTTACAGAAATTCATATTTTGTGATTTAACAGACATTGGCAGCGGTTGCTGTTAGCCTTAAATATCACGCATGAATCTCGTTTAAAGCAGACAATTCCCAACTAGTACATTTTTGAAAAGTTACGGATAAGAAACATGTGATGTAGCCTAGTTGCTTTTTTTAGTATTCAGTAACATTCCGAACCTGGCCAATATATAAAGACTAAAAAGTTTTATGGAAAAGGTCAGTGGCATAACTAGAGGTTTGAGGCCAGGGGGTAAAAGTTGGCTGAAGTGAGCCCATTGGCAGTGCCATATTAACTATGAGGCAAGGGCCTCAGGTCTCCTGCAGTCAAAGGGCGCCAACATGAAAGCTGGCATTCAATACAGTTATGGCCTGCCTACGCACTACGATTGTTGCCCAACGTTCAATGCAGAGCCGGATTAGAGGGTAGGGGCGCCCGGGGCAATTTTTACTGGAGGGCCCCTGTGACGCAATTAATGACGTCATCGTTTGTAAAAGTTATGTTTTCGCTGATTAGCAAGGTTCCCGTTTGTTTTTCTGGTAGTCGAGAATGTGCTTACTCAAACTTACATACAGTTAGCTCCGAGAAGGCAATTTGTGATATGGATACTAGGGTGTATTTCTACTAGGAAAAAATATTTCACAGACTAAAGAGCGACTCAGCAAGAAACAACATTCGCCCGAACAATGAGCAGAAACCTGAGATTACAAACAAAAACACCGGAAAAAGAACATGTCAATATGGACAGCCAGCCAGGCCGAGTGTGAAACTTGTTTCCAAGCTAATGTCTTGATTTTCACCATAATTTTCAAGTGCTCTGGTTAACGAGGCAACACAGGTTTCGGCATAGCTCAAGCTAAACGCTGCAATCTCGTTTTCTGCTCTTTTCTACGAATCGACTGATTAAAACCTTTTCTGACGGACCACGCAATAACATGTGGTGTAAATGGCTTAAATAGCTTCCCTGGCTTCAATTTCATTCATAATCCTTCACAAACCAATTCAGGTGGAGTAGGTCTTTACATTAATTCCAACCTAACTTACCAACCACGAAATGACCTAAAT
>JGI24021J15306_10013094_pt1 | contig 10308 bp, 8 predicted proteins | sample Ectturendosymbi1_FD_15306 | JGI IMG/M metagenome (IMG submission 15306) | reverse complement strand
AAAAAAAAAAAAAAAAAAAACAGTGAAAAAACAGTCCATTCATGTCTGCTCCCGATCCAGTCCATCTACAAAGTTTGGAATCCAATGCGGCCTCGAAGTCAAAAAGTATGTCCACCACTGGTCTAGGCGTACCAAGGCAAAAACATATGCATCCACAAGCGCAGCTTACTATTCTTTTGCTGAACCCATTTGCAATTTCAGACCGCGAAAAATTATCCAACTTTCTTCAAGGTGCAGACTGCAGTGCACATTTGCACCATTACACTAGGCCACGCATGGAAAGTCCATTGCACCATACATTTTTAAATCAATCATTTATGAAAACATTTTGATTTGCCCAGTCGAACTTGCTTTAACATTCTCTTCTGTTCATCCACGCTTGTCCTGCTGTGACGTCGCACGTAAATTCAGAAGAGTTTTTGCTCCACGAGAAAACTGTCAATCACACAACGTTCACGGAAATCTCACAGTCAACAGCAATCTCGGATGTTTCTTCTGGCTCTACACCAAGGCGGGAACAAACAAGGTCGGAGATGTGGTCACTCCACCTGGTCCTTGGACGACCTCGGGACCACGAACCCGTGGATGCAGCCAGCAGGACTTGCTTTGCCAATCTTTCTCGGGACATTCTGGATAAATGGCCAAAACATCGTAGTTGGGATCTCTCGATTCGGAGGAGAAGTGGCTCGACATTCAAGGCGAAATAAAATTCACAGCTATCACGCCGTGAATTCTGCGAAAATCCCATTTCTGCCGATTTTACTTGGAGATTGCACTTTTTCAGTCATTAACCAAGATTCATGCCCATAGGTGAGGATCGGCACAAAGACCGATTGAACACTGAAAACTTTGCGGTGTTTGAAAGCTCATGGTTTGTGACCACAGAGCGATAAAGCTCACGCAAAACTACGTTTGCGTTACCAATCCGTCTATCAATCTCCTCGTTCCGTCATTCGTGAATCCCAACCCATATTTCATGAACTTTTCCACCTGTTGCAGTGTATTACCGCCCACGTGCAGCATGCAAAATACCTCGGTCTTTTTAGTGCTGATTTTCATTCCAAATTGGTCGCACACAGCTGAATACCAAGGAAGTGCATGTTGAAGGCCCTGTGGAAGAGATGGAAACAGTGTCAAATCGTCCGCAAAGTAAACGGTTGATCATGCAGCTGCCAACTGTAGCACCCACGTCGACTCGGCTGTGACAGTCTATCCAATGCGTATAGACTATGAAGAGGAGTGGAGACAGCACACACTCTTGTAGGAGACTAACACCCAGGGTAAACGGTTTTAACTCTGCCGACACGGACACAAACGTCATGTCTGGAATCCAATGACTTGACGGCCAGTAACAGGCGGCCGTCAATACAGTACTCCCGCAACACTCCCCAAAGCTATTCACGAGGAACTCATTCGTATGCTTTTCCAGAACGACAAAGCTGTTTTGCTTCAGGGACAAATTCATGCGCTGAGAAGCAAAGTGTTGACAAGAAAATCTTTCAATCGTTCGGCAGAGACAAAAATTGTTTTAGTCTAAATACGCCTTTAGATGACATGTATTCTTCCGCGCCGCGCTTACTTTTCGGAGCGTCATTTTTGTTCGCGTAATCTATTTTCTGGCTTCATTGGGTTCCACCACGAAATACCTTTGAATCAATTTCAATTGTTTTACCTCGAAGACCTGGGCCGATGTACATCTGTCATTTTATGATTTATTTGAATTCAAAATGATTGGTTGGCTTCTGCTATCAGCCAACCCTGCTTGGTAAATCTTCTCGCAAACAGTTTTGTTCAACGAGTCGCTTGCACTGAAAGTATGCCAGCAATATGAGTCGTGCAACGGCAACAGACGTACGTGTAGCGGTGTAAGGATTGGTAGGCTTCTTTTTGTGAGACCAGGAGTGCACGTAAATCTTGACGCTTCCAGCGATAACATCAAATATTTAGTTGTTGTTTTTTTTGGTAAGTGAACAGTTTCACAACGAGCTGTTGTGCATTGCGCAAACACTGCATTACAGTTTGCTGCTGGCATTCAAGCCACAGAGAAGCACCGATTGCTACGAAAAACACTTTAACAATAATTTGAATTTTCGACAGGAAACGTGTCGTTTCGTGACAGCAACGGAAGTTGGTTCATCAACGCGATCGCGAGTATCTTCGCCGAGAAAGCGGCGACTGAGCATGTTGCCGACATGATCACCAAGGTGAGTGAACCTCGCAATGGTTTGAAGGTTTTAGGTTAGCTTAAAATCGATACCGCTGGAAAAGATACTGGTGATGTTCGTTTTGTTGTTCACTTTACGCTAATAACATGTGCAAATGATGAAGAAATTCTGTGCCTGCTTTGCTGTGCTTTCCTCGCGGATGCGCAGTCGGTTGCCAAGTCATGAATCTTTGCACTAACCGGCAATAGGCCTACTCTGTGTGTTGACTTAGATAGCATCCATTTCCAGCTACTCGCACAGGAAGTAGGCCTTTGAATCGGCATCGGCACCAGCGCTTTTGTTTATCTGTTGCAGGTGAGACATGTGCTCTCGGGACGGTTGTCTGACACAGGAGAGGAATCAGCTCATGCTTCCCACCAGTTGCCTCCTTCAGAGAGTACATTGCTGAAAAAATTGTACCTCTTTCCCGGGCATCGCCTTCTAAAAAGTTGATGTGTTCGAACGTGGTTTTCAAAACTCTGCTTTTTTGTTCTGTTTGTGCTTGTGTCGTATCTCTTTGAATCAAGCTACGTATCTCAGTAGTAATCTTGTGTAATACTGGGCAAGTCGCTGCTTCTCATTGTTTTAAACGATGAAAACAAGTATGCTTACTTCGTGTTTTATGCATTTTGGGGTTCAGTTATTTGTAGATTTTAATTGTCAGGTGAGTTCCCGTACACTGCGAAGCATTGCCTTTTTCACGTCGTATGTTTTCTAACTTAAAAAAATTTTGTTCCTTGCTCAATCCTCAATCAATTGTTAACAATTTTAACGATTGACTGTACTGTTCACCACTGCACACTTTCGTCGCTCAAAACTTCAGTCCGGCTTGTGCCGGTCACAGCATTTGAATTTTGCGCTTTTGTATTCCTCTTTTGAAATCAAATACATCAGGTGCTGCACAACCTGACGTGGCGTTAGACGTCTTAGCGCGGTCTTGGCTCAATCATGTGGTCATCTTTGATATTTCTCCCAGTCCCTTCACCTTCCTACCCAACCAAAGCCATTTCCCCCACCCCAGTAAAAAGTCCTTTGAACCAGGGGCGGGTCTAGCCAGTAAGGTTAAGGCAGGTGATTTGAGAGATATTTGATAGTCGAGCCTCATTACGGGTTCACTGTGTGAGAGATGAAGTTTACTTCACAACACTTCCGTGACGAAACAATGGTCGACAAAATGGCCTTATATTGCTAAAGTTGTTTTGCGAATTGTACAGAATCAGGGTGAATAAAGTTACTTTCGTCGGTTTTAGGGGGGGCTATCGCCCCCTCCCTGGATCCGCCCTGTTTTGAACAGAGGACAGAGATGACATTCGACCGCAGGCTAGCAAACACTACTGTTCAGGTAGTTCGAGGTTAAAATTGCCCCCCACGCAAAATCTGATAAAAAAGGCCCTGTGCTTGAAATCAAGGTACAGTATAAGTCAAAGCTGCCTTAAACCTTTTTCTTCTATCGTTCGATCCTTAGCAACGCCCCGACGGCACATTACACCACCTGACATTTATAGGCACTGGCGAGGAACAGTTCTTGGCACGTTTCATTTTACTGTTTAACAACCAATTTTCTTTTATTTTGAAGCTTGGAGCACATAAACATGCTTCTGGGTTAACCTCAGCACCTAAGGCTGAATTATTTTGCAGTTGCAAACGCAGAAATTTTATAGGTCAAAACTTGTAAATTATAAAGTCAAAATTTTAAGTTTTTAGGTCAAAAATTGGTTGCCCTAATAATAAGAAATGAATCTTCAAAAACCACCATGCAGAAGAAAAATTTATGTTGGCCCCCTACTTTTTCTTTGCCCCGCAGTGCCCCCCACTTTTACAATTCTACAATTACCATTTATAGAAACGGTACAAAAAATATACAAAAACATCCGAAATTCCGCCAATAGGCTTTATTGGCTGTCTGTACAAGAACCATGCCGTGATGTGTTGGAAGCTGGTGGAAGTTCATGTAAAAAAAGTAAATTAGATGGAGACACGAAAATTTGATATTTTCGTGAATTCTTGCGCATAAGCATAAGGTGTATTTGGCCCAAAGTGGAAAAATTCCTTTACGACAATATCTGACAATCTGCTGCACAGAATCGATCAGAAAAAGGAAAACAAAGTGATTTCAAGCATGTAGTGGCGACAACGCTTGTTCCGAGTTAACCCACCTTTAACAAAGTCACAACAGGGTCAGCTGCAGTGGAGGGGGGTCGACGGCCCCGGGCATCCAAGGCAGGGGGAATTCAAAGAGTGAAATTACAAAAATTAAAATGCTGTATCGAGATGACTTTTCCTGTTGTAACACGGCTAATACATGCTGCATGGATTTGATTTTTCGAAACTTGCTTTTTTGTCAACGCTAGTTTTTACGTATTTCAAATGCCAGTAATTCTCACATTCTTCAATACCAGGGACCTATAACTCTTGTTGTGCGGCGCACACCCAATCGAACTGATAGTGACGTGATTTACTCCTGATCGTGTGATTTTTGGTAAAAGCACAAAAAAGGATTGAAAGACAGGGACGCCGGAGCAGCGGCAACGCATGGGGGGCAGAAGAGACGTTTTGAGGGCAATCTTAACGCATAAAAACAAAAAAATCGTTCCCAATTGTACTTGTTTCTGTTCAGAAACGATGTTAACGTCAAAAGTTACAACAGAAATTATAGAAAACCATTCTGAATTTTCTGAGTGAGCGAATAGCTGAAATAATTTTGTTTCAAATCGTTTTTGATAAATCATGAAATTACGTAAGATATTGTTATCACAAAGGCACTACTGCCCCCTGTTCTCCCCTTTTGTATGGTCCGGGGGTAATGCCCCCGTCAGGCTCCCCCTTTCGGGCGTCCCTGTTGAAAGATAATTATAGATGCGCACACTCACGCTTGCAATATGTGCACATCCGCACACCTACATTTGCAAATGCATCCGCACACCTACGCTTGCAATATGTGCATATTTCGAGCTTTGTCATTAACTGGCAGTTCAGGCGAATTGATCATAACGACTCACGCAAGCCCGTATCCGTTCTGTCCCCCCAGTAGTTATACATATAATAGCCACATAATAAAAAACGAAACTTTTCTTGCGTACTTTATGAGCATTCTCAATTCTTGTGTAGTTCAGCAAGTTTCAAACTGTCAACCCTGGGTGCCCGCCATCCCAGCAGCATACTTTCTCTGTTCGATTGCTATTCGACGAGACATTCGCGTAGCCTGATGTTTTTGCAGTTGTGAACTGCGCTGACGTAGCACTGAGTGTGTTCTACTCCACTGTTTTAACGCGTAGCCGGATATTTTTGCAGTTATGCACTGCTTTGTTTTAGCGTTGAGTTCTGTGTTTTGCTCCGGTCTCATAACTTGGAGCGTTGTTAATATATATTCATTACAGTGACACATTGTACAACGAGTGAGGAGAGTGTGTGTAGAATAGTGTGCATGCTTTGTCAATGAAGTTCGTCAAAACATTGGTTTGCAAACGTGAATATGACGTCATATTGTGATGTCACAAACAGCGTAAATCAGTCACAATGACCACCACACGCCACTGCTCACTACTAGAATTTGGTAGGTGGCATCAGTGTTGCCAACCTTGCGTTTTTCCCGCGAATTTGGGCTTGTTTCTTTGTGGAATTGCGTTTTTTTTTAAACTTGCGGGTTGCTTGTTTTTGGGCTTGTTTTAATAGAAATTTGCTGTTTTTTTGCAGATTTCTGTTTTCCAGATTGCTTTTTTCCAAATTTTGTGGCACTTTTGTTGAATTTTCCTGCCAACGCCTTTTGGGTTTGTTTTTCAGTTAAATTACCTATTTTTGGCTTGTTTTTTAAATTTACTTGCTTGTTTTTTCAAAATAACCTGGCATCACTGGGTGGCATACAATCAAGCAGTCGCCCTGGGCATCACCAGACCTCTGCACGCCACTGGTCTACTGAATATTTTTGTGAATTCGTGCACATAAGGTGTATTTGGCCCAAACCTGTCAAATTCGTTTCCACAGTATCTGGCAATCTGCTCCACAAAATTGATCAAAAAAGACTGCTCGTTGTCGTCCTCGATCAAAAAAGGAAGAACAAAGTGATTTCAAACATGTAGTGGCGGAAACGCTTGTTTTGAGTTAACACACCTTTTACAAAGTAACAACAAGGTTTTATTGACCGACTCATGTGCTACTGACTTTACGTCTCACAAGTGTAACTGGGCTAAGTAGCTTACTTGGACGTACAACGCTTGCGGACAAACTTTTTGGCACGCGAAGCTCGTCTTGTTTCGGTGCGATGGACCGCAAATTTGGCAGCGTTATCTTGCCGTCAGTGGTTCATGGACTAACGCGGCACAGACCTGTGCATTTGAAAACCTTTGGAAAGGCAGCGAAATGCAGTGCTCTGGTGTTTTTCATAATTCCGCGGTGTTGAATGACAACAACTGGAACACACTTCCTCTACATCATAAGCTTTGCAGTGAAAGCTCAGGTCGACTCCTTCCCAATGGAACTTACTGAACAGTTTCCCTGAACGATACCAAGGAGGCAGCCTAGTCGTTGTATGAGTATTGTTCTAACTCCTGACTAAAACTGCCTGACATTTTAAGTTGCCAAGCCGAAGCAAGGCGTTTGGCTCTCACCACTTGATAGTTCGTTACACAGATTTCCTGGTGCACAAATCTTTATTTACAAAAGGCTTCTGATTAGCAGCAGCGGAAACAGCTTTACAAAGGCGCCGCAGCAGAAACAGCCAATGTGGTACGTGCGCTAGCGATACACAACTCGACTCTCTGAAACGAAACGTGGGTGTCCACGCCGAAAAGGACAAAACTTCGAATGCCATGCGAATCGAGGTGATTGCGCGAACGCAGTGGAGCGCGCACACATGAATTACCTTGACGCGCATGACAAGTTGATACAAACCAGACCTCACGTACGGAATACAATCGCGACTAGGAAACGGCCATTCGTAATGTGAAAAGGTAAGTCCACTATACAAATACCGGACGTTGAAATGAGTCATGCGGGTGAAATCTGCTTCTCAAAATTGTTTTGATTCATCTGCCAAACCATTGCACTGGCACCACATCAATATGTCAAAACGTTTTTGCCTCAGACGGGCAAAATTGTCTTTCACTTCTTGTTGGAGCACTTCAAGTGTACTTTGCCTGCTCCAGACAAATACTCCCCTTACTTGATGTATACTGTTGCAACCTCTCCGTTGGCGTTGCGTTGCCAGGACGGATTACTGTGGGACGCCATTTTCGAGGCGTCGTACCCTGCTTTGTTTGTGAGAACATAATTGATGTAAACGTTAAAGCTCAACATAACAGTAACTTGTTGCAACCTCTCCGCTGGCGTTGCGTTGAATGTGTGATTCACCACGAACGGGATGTGCGCGAAGAACAACACCCATATACAGTAGAAATCGTCTAATTCGTCATCGTTTAATTCGTCAATTCGCTTGATTCGTCGGTTTTTCGTCGGTCCCGACAGAATCCCTATCATTTGACTACATTTCTGTTCGTCAATTTGCTTAATTTGTCACCTCTTTCTATCCCTGAGAAGCGTTTTTTCGTCTAATTCGTCATTTGCAGTTTCGCTTTTAGATGTCTAAGCAGCTAGTGCGTGTGGGAATTCAAACAAATTAAGGATCTTTATCTGAAATTGTTGCACCTCGCAATTTGTTTATCGAATTTATACACGAGGTGCGAAGTGCGACCCAACTCCCGTCTGAGAGAACGCGGAAAAGTTTATTAAAGATTCAAAAGGTGCTTGATTAATTGGAGGAGTCCAGATACAGCAGAGGAATTAATTGTTGTATTCAACCACAACGTCATAAACTTGTATTTTACTGCAAATAAGAGCACTATGTATGTGTACGAGTTACTATGATAAAGTATACGAGCTTCTATAAGAGTTTTCACCTGTTTGCGTAATTCGTCACTTTTTTCTAATCCCCTTGAGGTGACGAATTAGGCAAATTCTGCTGTATATGTGGCACGAACAAGCAATAGTAGAGTGATCGCGGCGTAAGAACTCTATTGTTGCTTGCTGCCACAGTGTGAAGCTTTGCGCACTTGTCGCTCGGACTTTCCGATCAAAACAATACAAAGCTTATGCCGATTGCGAGAATGCTGCTCGATAGACCACATGGACAAACTCAGCTACTCGAAGACTCAGCTTCAAACGGTCATTTTACGCCTCAAGTACGTTTGCCTCATAAAGGCAAAATACAATCTAGCAATTAAAGCTGAAGTGAACCTTTGATGATACGTTACGGGAAAGAGGACAGATGCCTTCACGTGGCACTCCCCGTGCGGCATTTCTTGAAATGCTTAACAAATCTGTTATTACGAGAGCAACCACTGAAATGCTGCAAAGGCAACCCAAGACCCAACATACTCCAGCTGAACACCGAGGGCTCACTGCAAACAAGATCTCCGTCATTGAGCAGCTAGCCTATATGAACAAGTCATTCAACATCGTCCTACAGGAGACCCACTGCAGACAAGCTAGTGTTTCCCAACTTCTCACTAGCTGGGTCAATCCTGAGCAGGAACCACGGCTTGCCACATTTGTCCACGAGCGGTCGGAATGGTCACTGGTCGGTCAGTCTCCAGAACAATCAGAGACTGAATGGTTGTGCGTAGACGTCACAGGATATAAGATGATCAACGTCTGCAAACCTCCACTCTTGCGACTCACTCCAACGGCCATCCCGACATTCGAACACCCCAGTCTGTATGTTGGCGACTTCAACTGCCAACATGTCAACAGGAATTACAACGAAACATCCTCTCACGGTGAGAGCCTTGATTCCTGGGCAGCATCCAACAATCTTGGAATGTTGGAAAACCCAAAGGAAACAGCCAGTTTCTTATCTCGCCGTTGGAACGTCGGCGCCAATCCGGATCTGGCCTTCGTGTGTTTCGGCCAGGACAGCCGACTGCCGGACAGTTCTAAGAAAGTTCCCGCGGTCGCAACATCGGCCCTCCTTCATAACGCCACCAAGACTCAAGGTTCCTGCCCACAGCGATCCGGTGGAGCGTTGGAACTTTCGCAAGGCTGGTTGGAAGCGCTTTTGTCTTATCACAGATAAATGCGTCGAGAGATTTCCACCTCCGTACACACCAGATATTTAGTGGACACACCAGGATCTTTGCGAGAGCCTGCTATCTGTGGCTAAACAATGTATCCCACGTGGCCGTCGGAAGACCTATGTGCCATACTGGGACAAAGATTGCGAGACCCTCCATCGCCCCTTCGTCCGAGCACCAGTGGGGACTGACTCTGACAGAGCCGCTTCGTCCGTACTATCTCGGCTCGAGCAGAAGAAACAGAAGCAATGGGAGGAAGCTGTTAATTCCATCGACTTCTCGCACTCTAGTCGCAAGGCGTGGAGAACAATCAGCAAGTTAACTGGCAGATATGGACGCTCCTCTCGCCTATGATGCGTCTCGGAAATTTCCATCGCCTCGCAACTTTTGAAGAACGGGGCATACAGGACCGGCGGCCGCGAGCACACCAGGCTCGTCAACAAGGAGCTGTCCGACCGATGGAAGATCTCAACACCTGAAGGTCACATTATCTCTGAACCCTTTAGGCCGGAGGAGTTTGTTGCTGCCTTCAGACGCCTGACGCCAGGAACGTCTCCTGGATTGGATTCCATCTTTCCGGAGTTTATACTCCACGCCGGGTCGGCTCTGAAATCTTGGTTTTGCGACTTCCTTACTTCTTCCATGCGCCAACTCAAAATTCCAAAGATCTGGAGAAGAGCACTAGTAGTTGCGATCCCTAAACCAAAAAATCCACTGAGGTACCCAGCTATCTTCCCATATCTCTGCTGTGCTTCCCCTTTAAAATCCTCGAGAGACTCATCTACGCTCGTGTCTAACCAATCCAATCATCGCCCCACTGCTCCGTTGGGTGCAGGCGGGCTTTCGACACCACACTACGGAGGTCGACCGTAGACCAGGTCACCCTGTTGACACAGGACATCGAGGATAACTTTTCAGCCAAAAAGAAGGCTGGAGCTGTGTTTGTCGACTTCACAGCAGCCTACGACACTGTATGGCACCGCGGCCTCACCTGCAAGCTGCTACAATTGCTGCCTGATAGACACATGGTCCGCATGATC
>JGI24021J15306_10013091_pt1 | contig 10309 bp, 7 predicted proteins | sample Ectturendosymbi1_FD_15306 | JGI IMG/M metagenome (IMG submission 15306) | reverse complement strand
AAGGTCTGTCTCATGCTTTGGGGAGTAAAGGTCTGTGTCATCAAAGTATAAACCGAAAACACCCTTATAAGCAGGGCTGCTAGCAAGGGTCAATAGGACAGATCCTGATCTGAAAATTTTGCTCAAAACAATCCGATACAGATCCGAAACAATCATCATTACCATACTCCCTGGTTGTGAGCTAGCCTAGTGCCTACATAATTATTAAATTCAACAAATATGGCAAAAAATTGTTATTGTGATTGGAATCTGGTATGATGATGGTTTTGGATTTTCGGATCTGGATCGGATTACGTGTTGAGCAAAATTTTCGGATCAGGATCGGATTCGGATACTATTGAAATTTTTCGGAGCCGATCGGATTATCAAATTTCAATATCCGCACAACACTGCTGTGGATGACTGCAATAATTGATCATGGTCTTTGCTTGCTGTAGTGTAAGTGTCATTGATATTGCTTTTTCCGTATGTCATGCATTTCCGCTGCCTGCATCCACGGTTTGCCTGTAAAAAGCGGAGATTCCGTAAATAGCAGAGCTTGGTTGCGGAGGTTTAATGACGTAACCGGAGTGGAAAAAAGTTGCGTTGCAAAAAGAATAAACTGAAAAAAACAAAGGAAAATATTTTATTATTGCAAATAAATATGCGCTTCCACTAAACATGTAATACATGGATGTTTCCGATGTTTAAAAATTATATACATTCACAACTGTTGAAACCTTTTTTTTGTCCCCGAACCATTGTGAAACTCAGATAAGCAAAAAATATCAAAATTCAGAATAGACTTCTTTTACCGCAGTGCAACATAACCTTTTGCAATAAAATTACTTTTACTACCGTTTAGTTGTCATTGCTCAACGCAAAATATTGGTTATGTCATCAAACCTCCGCAACCAAGCTCCCCTGTTCACGGAGTTCCGCCTTCTATAGGGTACCCATCCTCGTGCTGACTTGCTGTCTTTGCTGCTAGGCTTTCTGGTTTCTAACAAAACATTAACATGCATTGCTACTGGATTTTCTCACTGGTGTACTTATGTTTTTCACCCTTTCATGTGTAGCTTGTTATATTTTTGTTTGGTTCATGATTTATTTTTATTTCAACTTTAAGCTTTTTTATATGCAGTATTTGAGTACATGGCATATGCATGACTGTTGGGTCATGAGCAACTTTTTTGCTTTAGCAAGCATGGTCACCTTACTCAGAGATTGCCTCTGCAGCTGCTGCAACTTCTTACAATGCTGAAGTGAATCTTCACATAAGTGATTAAAAATTAGAACTGTGGTATGAAGTTTGAAATGCTCCCATAAAGATTTTGTATCTGCAGCTGGTAGAAAAATAGTTTCCTTTTAGAAATTATATCTGTTGCTGATCACGCAACTTCTTCATTGCCTTAGTTGTTGAAGCTTCACATAATAACTATAAAGTTATCACTCTGAAAAGTGACAAATGCAAGGTGAGCCAATACAAAACACATTTTAAGGTAGGCACATAAAGCTGATGGATAAAGATGCATGTACTTCTAATAAATGCATGCACCACCCCCACTGGACTGATGATATACTGTAAAATCACTCTCAAGTTTTTGCCAATGGGTAATTGTGATGCTGGTGAACATTCTTATTGTTTAGAATGTGAAAACACAGTGTAGTGTCAAAATCAATTTTGAAAATGCAGTATTTGCAAAGCAAAATTGCAGGTAGTGCACTGATGTGGCAAAACTCTACATTCATGCATTGGCATGCCAGCTGCATACAACCAAGTTATTTTCTGTAGTTTTACCTTGAACAAAGGTGTTTGCAATTTTTACGGTGTGTATCCTACCAGTGTTTGATGACTAGTGTACTGCATTTTTGCCTTTTTGACCAAACCTTTTGCATGCAATTCCAGATCTTGATTTTTGGAAATCAGCACATTTTTAGCATAAGAGTGCAGATGAAAATCATGACTAAAATACCTAGGCTACTTCTTTTTGATATTGATGGCACCCTAACCACATCTGCTCACTCAAATGTTCATGGAGGAGATTCATTGCAAAAAGCACTTTCTTTGGCATTTGGAAAGAATATTGAAAGAAATGGTGTTATATTTTCAGGTAATTTGGTGTAACGTTTTGAAGCTTGTGGAGTATTAATGTGTGCCACTGTCTCAGCTGAAGTATTTCCTTCAAACTACAGTATTGATAACATCTTATCCATATTAAAATGTTAAGGATAAACTAGTATTGATTTTTTTCTGACCAAGCACAGAACTGGAATCAGCTGCAAGAATAAAATAATTGTCTTGATGGGTTTTGACTTGGGCTGGTTACGCTATATATAATTAGCTTAGATCTTGGTCCAATTCACTCATGGCAAACTGACTGTAAACATATTCGTGTATTTTCTTTGAATTTTTTTTGACATTCTGCAAAGTTAAAAATAATTGAATTCTTTTAAAGTTTGCAACATAAATGCCAAGGTTTTGTTTTAGCTTCATATACTTCAGAAGTGTGTCAGTGCACTCCCATAAAATGGATTGTGTTAATTTTCTGATGCTAAGGAAATTGCTAGGGTGAGCGAAATAGTGGTGGGCTCCATTTTCTAGAAAGTGATCTTCCCTGCAATATTCAACCACAATCATTGATACTCACTGATTTTTTGTGCTACAGTTAAGACTAATCCTGATGCTGGAATTTTTATGCGTTTTCAGCTGGAAATCAAGAGTGCTAGTTGGTTTAAACTGAAAAAAACATGAAGTGCCATGTTGTTTTTCAGTGTTCGTAGTACAACAGCACCAGTTGCCGCTGCACTGCAAACACTGAACTTATCATTTGTATTTTCAAACAAATGTACATTAATTTCTGTGATTTGTTCTCTCCTCAACTGTGAAATTAAATATCTCATCACATCATGATAACTATGTCTACAAAGGCATGCACTCATCTGTAAATATCATTTGTGTCTTTGTTTTTTATTATCTTGTCTTTTCAGATGACTAATGATAGTACTAGAAGTTGTGTTGTAGGATTGGTAGACTAGATGACCTGGTATTTCACCAATCCTTTCTTACAAAGGAACCAGTAAATGTTTACTGCTCGTGTAAAACATTACCAGTACTCTTAAATTATGCAAGAGCTTCTGCATTAGCCTATATTTTATATTCTACGCAATGCTGTATGATCTATTGACTGTGTGAACTGTCATTTCGTTGCAAAAAAACAATACACTTGCTTAACTGTACTTGCAAATCTTTCAAAACTCAAAAGTTGGATGAGTGTGTGTAATTACACAACTATTAGTTGATATCCATTTCAGGTAACTTTTCATCTGGTTTCGAACTTTTGTGTAGGTGGAACTGATCCATCTATTTCAAATGATCTTTTGAAAGCCAACGGAATTGAAGCTGAGAGCTGCAGTGGTTATCAGCAGAAAATTAATGAAAGTTTTAAAATGCTGCCTGAGATTGTAAAAAAAGGAATTGACGATGAAAGGTGAGCCGGAGCATGAGTTGACAATGCATTGCTTGCTAGTGCTGTATTAGAACATTGAGTAGAATATATAACAATAGAACATTGAGTACCCAACTGTTTATTGTTTCCAAGATATTGTTGGAAAGTCTTGCCCAACGTCCACCAACTTCTGGACAGTCTTGCACTGCGGTCGGATGTAAAGCTTGCATTGCTCACTGGTGGGTACTGCGCTATGTTGCGTGCAGTAACTACTAAGGGTTCGCATAATAAATGTAACAAATTATGACGCATTTACGCATGATTTTATTATAATCGAGTCAATCTGCGGACATTTGAAAGTAACCCAAATTCAGTATTCACTCTTCTTGCGTAACCGCTGTGTGAATGAGATAAATACATTAATTGACGATAAAACTTTCGACATTTTATCTTTTACTTCATACTGTTGTCTTTTTTTGCATTAAGACTTGTGCGTTCTTATATGTTGTCCACTAAATCTCGGAAGTCTGACCCGGACTTTCTGAGATCGATCATTCCAACGAATGAGAGTCCCGTTAAGTGGAAGTGTTTCTGGGAGTTGGTGAATTTTACTTTCGCGAACTTTCCCGCAGAAATTGTTTTTAGGTATTTCCTCGTTGCGTACCGATTGCGCCGGATCGTCTCAGGTTTTAAATGTCCCGCGGCCGCATATGTTGCCCTTCTTACTTCAAACTTTCTGCGATGTATCCTTTCTTTTATACCGCCAACGGCGCCACCGGGATAGCAGTATGAAATGAAAAATGTTGTTCGCCATCGCCACAACGATTCCCTTCCTTGACACTATTGCCCTCTTGTTCTGTGCGTTTACTTGCGCTGTGCATAAACTCCACACATACTGCGGCTGCATGTGGATTCGCGTTCGGTGATAACTTGATAGAAAGCGTTTAGAGATACTGAAACGCATCAAGGAAATATAAGATAGTGTATCGCTACGTCCACTCCTCGCAGATCTATTCGTCACCCATAAGTCCGGCGGTGTGTCGACGACTTAGCTTTCTTTTGCGTTTGTCTTGCGAGTGCCAAAAATTTTGAGTTGGTACTTTTCTTCGACTTGCTTCTGAGACTCGTCAAGCTAGGTTGATTCCACGTCAGTGGCAGTGCTTGCATGCGCTGTGGTTGTTGCACGTGTTTGTTCTGCCTGCAGTTCTCCGACGTTCGGCCACCACAAGCAGGCAGCGGCGCAGTCATTGCGTCTCCTGTGCTTGAGACTTTCCGCCTTCAGAGTTTCCGACTTTCGACACTTTCGATAAAAAAATGGTTTCCTGGCTCAACAAGCAAGATTTTTTGAGTTTTGCATGTTTGCTGCGCGATTATAAAAAACTATCCTCGAATTGTCGTTTCAAAAATTTTACGAGATTGTAGAGTTTTGCCACTTATTTTTGTTTGATTAACTTGTGTTCAGTAAGCGTTTTTCGGGCAAACTCCGAATTTTTTCTCCGTTTCCGGCATGACCAGGTCGTAGTTTTGAGTAGCGATGGTTTTGGTGACAAGTTGGCGGAGGTTCGGAAGTGTTCGGAAGGAATCGGTGGATGTTCGGAAGGAACCCCACAAACACGCTTTTGCGAAAATTTTACTGTGCATGACAGTCCCATGGCAACGACGCCAAAAAGCGGTCGTTCAGGCTGGTTTGATTTTACGTCGCACGGCAAACAGAGTTGAACGAAAGAAACGCTTGCGTGCTTTTTTCAGGTAATCTGCAAGCAACTGCGAACTTGAAGCTCAAGTGCGCTGGAATCAACACGTCTTTGTTCGAAGCGACCGGGAGCCTCTTCGGCGCTTTCGGTTCCGATCACGGGGATCGCAGCGAATTGGTGCGAATCGCGAAAAATCGCTACGCCGAACTGATCGGACGTGCAGAGATCGAGCCGAACGACATGGTCATCATCGGCGACAGCCCGAAAGACATTTCGTGCGCCCATGACAACGGCGTTCCTTGCGTTGCCGTGACAACGGGTCGGTACGCCAGAGATCAACTGAGCGACGCGGATCTGGTGCTAGATGGCGGATTCAAAGATCTGGAGAAAAGTATTGAAGCGATTGTGAAAACGCGTCGGACAGTTTAGACGTGAGTCGACAAACGGATCTGCCAAACTGGTGTTTTCATTCCTCGCCGTTTGCCATACTCGCCTGTTTCAGCCAACGTGTGGCCCAAGGGCATCTCATAAACTCTGTATCAGCTTTTTTTGGCCGTGATAAACACGATTGTAAGTTGGTGCAAATGCATAGTTCTGGCCGTCTCTATAGGCTACGTTTTATTTTCTTCGGGGAAATTATTATACATCCTGTTCTATTTCGGATGAGCTGTTGTGATGAAACGTTGTGAACTTACGCTGCTGGCAAATATCGCCGTGACGTCGACGCCGTCAACAAAGACGTCAACGCCGGTTCAGTCACGCATTTGTGGATAATTGATTCTTAGCTTATGATAATGACTGAAGCTGTTAACTTCTTTGAGATTTCAATTTCTGTTAGGACAGCGACAGCTTACGGTGACCGTAATGCTACGATTGTTCATTGGATTCGGATAGGGTCGTTATTTTTCCCCTTCTGCCAAAAGATGCAGGTTTGACGTTTTCGTTTCGGGGAAGTATGGAGATTGGTTGTTGTCATCATATGGTTCACATGACAAGTTGGCTAGCATCACTTTTCACAGTTGTTCTTTAGTTTAAACGTACAAGCAACGGTAACGAGTAAAATGAATCTCTTACGTTGAGGCTGTACTCAGGGACGTAACGAGGTTAGATGGCGCCCGGGGCAAGAAGCAAGTTTGGCGCCTCCATGTTCGAACCTGAGGTCTTTCGGAAGCAAATTTGCTGTATTGAAGAAAGTATTTGTTATCAGGATTGCGGAGTCGGAGGTAAAATATCCGACTCCGACTTTCTGAAATTTCCGACTCTGAGTTTCCAAAATTTCCTACTCCAGCCTTTCCAAAATTTCCGACTCNCTACTCCTTAACAAAAAGGGAATGAAATTTAGTTGTTAAAATCAATGGAAATCGTGGTTCACAGCAAGAAATCTCTGATCCAACAAAAGTTTCAAAAGAAATTGTACCATTTCAACAGGAATTCCCAATTTAGGAGTGTGATGTAAAAAATGATCCAACTGGGCACCTGGAGTTGGAGTCGGACAAAAAAGTCCGACTCCCAATGTTGTTAGGAATCCGACTCCACCCAAAAACCTCCGACTCCGCAACCCTGTTTGTGACACTGTTGGGACTTTTCGGCGCCCGGAGAATTGTACCCCCTTTGCACCCCCTTGTTACGTCCCTGGCTGTACTGCCTCTCGGTCAAGGTACACGATAAAGACCACCTTGCTTGCAATGTTCCCCGCGCATTCAGGAAAGCGTTGGTTTGACTCCCGGTGTGGAACAACGGTTTGTTGCCGGCGAGCGATGCTGCGTCTGGCGATTTAAAGTGTCATCGCCCGTGAAAAGCGCACGCAAGAATGCAAGTGAATCTGTAGAACGTGCTACCACTGCCCGTCATGCTCTGTCGCCTCCACAGCATGCTTGCTTAGCGCTTCATATTGCGTCATTTTTCAATGACGAATGGGAACCTGCCACGCATCGTTGCCTTTTTCAAGGAAGGACTTCACAACCGTTAATACTTTTCGATCCCTGACATGGAGGGCGCAGTTTACGATGTTGCTTTCACCTTGAATTTGTCCTTTACTTTTTTGTATTTCTAGCCGTCGGAATAAAAACTTGGGCAAATTGCTTTAATGGTGAAGGAAGGGGTTGGGACAAACAGCACTGCTGCCAGCTGTGTGGACCTCAACGTATGACGGTACTTTTTATTAAAGGTGCTCTCCGTTTTGTCCTGGTTGTTTTCTATTTGCTGTTTTGAACTTATGCAATTGTCACGTCAAAGCGACCATGGTTCCGCCGTGCATCGGTGTGTTTCGTAGTATCGTCACCTCTGTTTAGCCGAGAGTTTCTTATTTTACTCGTTTTACAACCAACAACAAAGTGAGATGACTGACTTGTCGAATGATGTTTTACAACCAGGTCGCCTCAACACACAGGTATCGATATGTTTAATTTTTCTTTGTGCCGTCTTCATGTGTTTCGCTCGTTGAAACACTTAGCAAAAGCCGAATAACATTATACTTGTTCATATATTGCGATTGCCAAGTACGGTTCTATTCATATCTTTTAATAAAGCTTTAATTTTTTGCGACACTTTTTGCCGAAACGTAGCTGAAGAGGAGATAAGTGTTATTAAGTGAAGCAGAAAGTAAGTTCCTATGAGCAAACAGTGTACCCGAAGCCCCAGGGACAAAAATTTCGTTGCTTGACCGAGTAATTGATTTGTCTGAGCGGTATCGTTGATCTGCATTGATTAAAATCGACACTTGCAGCAGCTGCTTCGCAGAATGAAACAATTCCTGACGCTTACAAGTGAGCTCGTTACGCTTNTCCTGGAGGGCGAAGATGAGATGCTGTTATGTATACTCTGACTGAGCAACCATGTGTCGTCATGAAGCACTTAACACCTGCAAAAGTACGAACGGCTCAACTTGACCTCAGAGAAGGTGCACTCGACTCCATTTCTAGATTAATGACTCGAGCCTGGCTTCATTGTATGGTCACGTTGTGAGGTGATGCCGTGGAATCAGATGGTTTTTCAATCGAACCCGCTTAATCAAATGCTTATCCTATAAGATTTTAAACTCAGCTTCTTCCGCAACCGTTTCAAAGTTACTTGACGGGGAAAGTTGCATTACGAAAATACAGTACTGACCCTCTTTTTTGCGAGCTTTGGATATGAAGTGCTGCATTTTGTCAATTTTACTGAGAGGTTTAAGCGTAACGATTGACGTAAATGCATCTCTCTAAGATTACTATGCAGTAGTGGTGGACCCAGGGGTTTCACTGCACCCAACATGACCATTGCTCCCCCGTGATTGAAGTGACGCTCCTTTTCGACTTTGCACATTACATGCAAGTAAGGGCAGTCTGTAAAATTGTAAGGCAAATAGGTTATGGCGCTTTTTTCGAAAGAACGGATGGCCTTGGTTTATGCTCTTCAGTTTCTTTTTCCTTACTACTGAAAACTTCACGCAAAGTACTGCTTTCCACCGATAGTAAATTCGTTATTCAAATCATCAAATTGTTTCGTCTAGAGACTCAGTAAATAATTATATGAAAAAATGTTCAAATTAGGTAACGTATTACGGCGCTCTCTTTCTCGACTTCTTACCGCAAACTCCAAGTCTGGATCCATCACTGTCTTGTGGGGGTGATGGGACAAAAGAAACTTAAACAATCAGTAGCGTACCTGGGCCAAAAGGAACGCGATGCTCGAGCGTTTTATGCGTTTCTAAGGGACCCGAAATATCGAAACATTTCGTGTCCAACAAAGGTCGGCAAACACCGGGCCGCGGCCTGGTGCCTGTCCGTGAAGAAATTCTTACCGGGCCCAAATTGGTCTAAAAGTGACTGGAACGACTGACATACGGAACAAATTACTGGTACCATTGACTACCACAATTTCTGCTTGTCGGAGCAGCTTACTGCGGCAAAGCAAGTCCAGGTATCTCATGGAATCAGAGCAATGCATGCAGTAGCGATGGCGTGTAAAGGTCTTGTGATGCTCGGGGTGACAGCTTGATTGTATTCCCCCTGCCAAATTCTAGTATTGAGCAGTGCGTATGGTGGTAATGGTTACTGGATATAAGCTGTTTGTCAAGTCACGATATGACTTCTTATTCACGTTTGCGAACCAACATTCTTGTGAAGTTTGTTGACCTTGACCCAACATGCATGTACACGCACTCTCTTTGCTCGTTGTATAATGTGTCACTGTAATGAACATAAATTTTATCAGCGCTCCAAGTTAGGAGACCGGAGCAAAACACAGCACTCAACGCTAAGACCGAGAGCAGTTCATAACTGCATAACTATTCCGCGAATGCGTTAAAACAGGGGAGTAGAACACACTTAGTGCTACGTACGCCAGTGCAGTTCACAGCTGCAAACATGTAAGGATGCGCAGTAAAACAGTGGAGTAAAAGTTAGAACATGTTCAACGCTACGACAGGGCATTTCACAACTGTGAAAACATCAAGCTGCGCGAATGTCTCGTCGATTAGCAGTCGAGCAGAGAATGTATGCGGCGGGTGGCGCATACCCAGGGTTCACAGTTTTAAACTTGCTAAACTACACAAAAATTGAGAATGCGCATGAAGTACCTAGCCTGGGCAAGAAAAGTTTCATTTATTGTTATGTGGCTGTTATATGTACACAGGCCCGCAAGCAGAGGGGGAAACCGGGCAATTGCCGCCACGATCATTTTGGCACCCCCAAAAATATCAGCTGGTTGCAGCTCAATATGTACAACTGCTGGGGGCAGAACAGATACGGACAAAAACAGGAGAGTCACCGTCCTTGTTTACGCAAAAGTTGTTTCAGAATAGATTTCGTATTTATGACGTCCACGCTATTTGCTTTATTCACGCAGAGGATGAAAAAGATATTTGCTCGGGGAACACAAAACTTCAGTTCCATTGGGACAGCATTGGACGCAGGTGGCCCCAGGCCTTTTTCTCTTAAAAGAGTAATTGACTTTTATTCGCGTTTTGAAAAATGTATTAGATCTCTGATTTGTTCAACTGTCAACGGCTTTGTGATGGGTGAGCCTNTTGAAAGGGCTCGGAAACAAATTACGTTTAGTTGTGTTGAAAGAAACTCACCAGAGGTGGCCAAACCTACTCCATGTATGAACCGCATATCGTAAAACCCAAGTTACAAAGAGCCGCAACATAAAAATCTAAAAACACGAATTTATTTGCAATCTACGCTTCTGTGACATCATAATTCT
>JGI24021J15306_10013090_pt1 | contig 10309 bp, 3 predicted proteins | sample Ectturendosymbi1_FD_15306 | JGI IMG/M metagenome (IMG submission 15306) | reverse complement strand
ATACTTGGTGATGGAGAAAGAAGTAATTTCTTGCAATTGCAGAAATACATAAGGCTTGCTTCAGATTCAGATCAGCTTTCAATGATGGTGCAAGATANTGGAAGAAACAAAACGCTTTATCAGTTNTAAACAAAGGGAAATTAACTGTGGGGAGGTCTAAGAACAGGCCAGTGATTGACAGAACGTTCGGTAAAAACCTCGGTAGAAACGATTTTATNACAGATCAATAGTTCGATAAATTCCAAAGATTTTGATATAAAATTTGTTAATATTGAATTTTAATATTGAATTGAAATCGATAGTCGCACAACACGAGAATCTGGCAGCGAAACGCATTTTTGGTGTTAGAGTACCATTGCAATTTTTCGTCTCATTTCGTTTAAACAAACATAACGCCCGCGATTTTCTCACAGATCAATAGTTCGATAAATTCCAAAGATTTTGATATAAAATTTGTTATCATAACCCCCTCGGAAAGTATTTTAATATTGACTTGAAATGGATAGTCGCGCAACACGAGAATCTGGCAGCGAAAGGCGTTTTTGGTGTTAGAGTACCTCTGCGATTTTTCTTGTCATTTCGTTTAAACAAAAATAACCCCCGCGATTTTTTTCAGATCAACAGTTGGACAAATTCCGAAGACTTTGATATAAAATTTATCATCATAACCCCCTCGGAAAGTATTTTAATGTATAGTTGAATTATCACTAATTTTCAAAAACATGCTTGTTTCAAACAATTCGTATGAGCTTGCTACAACATATTTGCAAGTTTTTTGCTTTGGATGTTCTGTTCAGAACTTGTTCTTTCATTTGCTTGCGTTTATTTTGTCGTAGCAGGTCATTTTATCCCTGTTTGAGGTCTTTCAATTTTGCGCGCGAACTTCGCATCCACTGAAAAAAGTGCGGCTGGAAAAGTCGGGCTCACTTTACCTTGGTCATCTTGTTATTTTTTTTGTACGATTTGCTTGCACATTCATGCTAAATGGCTCAGTTTAGCACAGTCATAGTTCAGAGTTTTATATGAGTGCATGGTTAAAGTGCGATTCAATATTATTATTTGTGAACAGGTGATCAGTTCCAGACCTCGGAGATTTGAAATGAGTCTTTTGTAAAAATTAAAATTAACTCTCACGTCAAATACTTTTCATCTATCTGGTTAATTATTGAAGCACGAACGACTTCGCTAAAACTAGTGTTTCAATGGTTGCCAGTTCATAATTTAATGTATTAGGTAGTAGAACCTATACTTTTAAGGTGCATATTTGATAGGCAGCATCTGTTTTGCCTCATGGGACAAAAACAGTTCTGATGTTATTTTGTCAGTAGCTGCTCACATTTGTTTAAAGTGATCACATGACAAGTTTGGAATGCATGACCTACAACACAGCTGACTGTAAAGTCTGATTTAAAAGTGGGCAAGGTTTTAGTGGCTGTTTGTGTACGTTGTGTAAAGAATAGGCTAAGCCATAACTTTAAACCTGAACGTGTTGTGTCTCTCTGTATTGTGCTTGTCACGTGACTATTTCAACCATTTGTGTTCTACTGAAGGCAAAATAGCCACTACATGTATTTTGCCTCATGAGGCAATGGACTGCAGTGGTAGGTTTCGTAGAAATGTACTAATCTGTCAATCCAAACCCTAAATCTAAACTGTTAAACCTAAAACTTAACCCTTTAACCAAGTCTTAAACCCAATCCCTTATTACCTAACCCCCAAATCAGACCCCCAAACCGAAACTGTAAATCTGAACAGAAAAGTTTGGAAACTTTTGAAAAAGGCAGTGGCTATAGATATGCCTGTGGATCTTGAAATTTCAATTTGAAAAATTATTAATACGCCACCTGTGACGTATTAACGTACAGCGAGAGTGCAGCAGGGTTTGTAGAAACGAAGTAAACGTAAAAGATAAACCCTAACTGTAGCCTTAAACCTAACCTAATGCTAACCTAACGCTAACCTAACCCTAAGCTAACCTAAACCTAAGCTAACCTAACCATAACCTAACTCTTTCCCATCCCTAACCTAACACTAACCCTTAAAAATAACATGTAAGCCTGAAAAAAACTAAAAAGAAAAAAAAGTCGGTAAGTTGAGAGTCGAACCGAAAACCACTGGCATAGCAGCCATGATACATAACCCGTATGCCATGAGATTTGCGCTGTTTGGTCGACAAACTGACCCTTTTATTTGAATTATGTCAGGACAAGCGTATCCATAGTCACTTCCTTTAAAAAAGTAAAGAAAAACTGCTTCCATGAAAGGTTCGACCACCTGGTAGTAGTACTAGTACTACCAAAACGAAAGTCCCCATGATGATGAGAGCTTAACCGAAATCCATTCGCAGAGCAAATGTAACTGCATCTGATGACATTACCACAACAGTGCCGCTGAAGTGACAAACTAAGCGTTTTATTCTGTGTCATGCACGGCAGACCTTATAGCTACTTCCTTACCAAAGCCTGTCATGCCGGACAAAAAAAGTAGCAGTTGTTTTTCAATATTGCTTACTTATTGCTGGACGTTCTATGAAAGCAGGAATTAGTTATTTTTGACAACATGTGATGTTCTAGTGGTTGAATTTTTCTCGTCATGTTTGCAAATATTTTTAGGAAGAAAGTCCATCAAAGCATATATTCCTTTGATGAAGGTAGCTTGAGATCTTCCATCCAACCATCAACCATGTTGTTTAATATTTTGATACAAGTATGCTTGGTGGCCTGCAGTACTAATATTTTTATGCAAGAAATTTGAGCTCAGGTGGATACTTCACGAACTTACTAAATAACTGCCCATCACAAATTTAGTGTGCATAGGGTAATGAGATAACAATAAGCCTTAATTTAGGTATAATGTAAAGAACGGATGTCCGTCAGAGCGGATATCGTTAACGGATGTGTGATGATGTAACCTGGGAAAAAAACTTGTTACACAATAAACAAATACAGATACAGCAGAAATAATTATTTTTCATTGCAATTTAATATAACCTTACCCCAAACACGTCATGCTAAAAAGTTACGATGTTTTACTTTTTTATTTTCACAGCTGTTGAAACCTAAATTTGGGTCCAACTGGAGGTTGTTATCAGGAATGGAATAATCTTAGTGTGAGAGCGATGGTGGCTGATAGTAGGCTAGGTTAGCAACAAATATTATTTTTACTACCTTTTTGGTGCCATTGCTCAGGGTAAATTATTGGTTTTTGAGACTCTCTCTGGTTACGTCATTTTATATCCGCAGTCAAGATCCGCTACTATGGATATCGGTCCTTTACAGGGCACCTTAATTTAGATCTTCAATGTCAGTCCGCAAACAGTGATTTTATTTTGAGTAGTAGCCATCGTGCTGAAAGTTATATTTTATTTGCAAAATATCGTTTACCCAGAATTAAAATGTCTCTGGGTCAGCTTTTAAGTATGTTGGTCCAAAAGTTGTGTGTGACACTCCTGAAAATTAAAAATCTTATTCCCGTATGCATTTGCAAAACACTAAATAACAGCTTGTTGTTTCTTGCCCATATTCTTGTTGATTTTCGCTTTATAAACTATGCTTGTCACTTGTCTGTGATATTGTTTCTAGTAAAAAATTATCGCAATCAGAAATTATCATGAGAAATCTAGTATAATAATGCACCATCTTTTTCTGGTATAGGGTTCATCAACCTGCAGGCTGGCCAGATCTGGCTCACCAAGCAAAATTATTATGTGGCCCGCAGTCCTTTTCAACTTGCAGTGGTCTAACAATATGGCCTGCCTAGTGGTATTATATTTTTTATGAATCTGTTCTCCTTACAACTTCTTGTATTGTATACTTATGAGCAACTACTTGTGAAAAACTGCGCACTGTGCTATAAATTTTGTGTATGTCATATTTTGGGCTTTTGTTATGAACTGTGAAAATTGGGAACTGATTTTAAAATTCCATAAATTCCCAAATTTTAAGGACATCATAAATAGCAAGAGCAAGGGAACAGAATTGTTGGTGGAAAACTAGTATGGCCAGCCATACCTTGCAGAGTTTGTTTTTGGCCTACAACTAACGAAAGGTTGTGACCCCTGATCTAGTACATCACTGACTGTGATGTGGTTTTTGTGAATTACTTGTTGATTTGCTAAAAGAAATGATGTAGATGTAGGGTGAAAAGATTGGCCCAAAGAAAGATAATAAGAGAGTATTAAAGATTGCTTTTCCGTCAATCATTTTAACTATATATCCTTTAGTCTAAATTTTCTGGATTTATGGTATGTTCTTCCAATTTCACCCAGCTTCATGATGCAAAGAAAGCAATAAAAAGTTCTGTGCAGTTGTAATGCACAACTGCATTTTTGTACTCAAGTGGGTAGTTGGTGCACAACTTTTAAAATCGTGCGCATCGTGCGCAAATAACATCATAAAGTTGATACGCAAGTTATCACTATAACTGATTGAGTGATGAGCAACACTTTGAAAATGCTGATGATTTTTTTAGTACAGTAATTCTTAGAAAATTTTCAAAATTAAGCCAGTGTCGAAGATTACAAACAATGGAAATCTTCTGTAAGCAGATAGTTTTTGTCCCATAAAAAGCCATCTTGTATACCCGTGGTCATAGCATATTATTTTCATGCATGAAACAGGCAATTATGGTGCACAGCTATAAATTATGTAGCCCTTATCCAGTGCAGAGTGATCAAACTACCTATTTGGTGCTGAGATAAGCTATGCTCTGCTTATCTTTGTTATTTGTGAGGTACAACCTGATGAAGGCTTGTAACTTGTTTAAGAAATTCTGTGGTGTTATCAGCACTTCAACTCTGATGTAATGTGACTAGGTTTATAGCAAAAGTTACTTTAGTGCGTCATGCTTTTGCTGTTTTGGAAGAGTATAGTTTTCTTGAATGCATTATGTTGTCCTGACCTGATAAGTACCAGACAAAATAAAATGTGAAAATGGCAGCTTAGTTCTCAGATGAAAAACAGAAAATACGTTAACATTTGTAAGAAAACTGATTATAGTATCTTTCTATGATGTAAGCACTGCTCAAGGTGGTTGTTTTTGTCCTACTTGATTTTTTCATAAAACATCAAAACTTCGATGCAGTAGAAGGCAGGGTTCTCACATGGTATTGAATGTATTGAAAAAGTATTGGATTTCAAAATTAGTTTTCAAGACCTTGAAAAAATATTATATTTAGTCAAAATGTACAGTAGGTATTGAAAGAGTATGGAAATTCTGAATTGAAAAGAAATCTGAAGTATCTGGGCAGAATTTTACTGAAGGCAAAGCACTTCATTATTTGGGACACATGTATATAAATACCACAAGATCACTAAGTTTGCTAAGATCGCTAGATGCTAAGATCACTTAACGATCTTAGTAATCTTAGCAATCATGTCTTAGCAATCTTAGTGATCTTGTCTTAGTAATCTTAGCGATCTTAGTGATCTTGTCTCAGCAATCTTGGCGATCTTAGTGATCTTGTGGTGTTTACAGGTGTCCCATTATTTGTGTAGTGTTATACAATGTGTGAAATTAAGTTTCATGATCAAGAATTTTGAAAAATAAGAAGTGAAGGTATTGAATATTTTAATTTTGCATTGAAAAGTTATTGAAAAACTATAGAAAATAACTTTCAAAATGTGTGGGAACCCTGAGAAGGGTTGAAAACCTAAAATGGTATACTTTGTAGAAGGCTGTTAAATAAAAGGGTGCCCTGTGAAAGACAGATGTCCGTCAGAAACAGATATTGGTTGCAGATATAAAATGACGTAACACAATCAGTGGCAGGTCATATGCAGGCAGTGTGGAACTGCAGCACCGCTATTTTCACAATATATTTCATTTTTAGGACAGTTTATTATTTTACTTTGCTATTTAATGTTGCATGAACAAGAAGAGTTAACAATGTGTCCTCCCTGTCCAAAACATTTGCACAAAACTAAATATTAGAGATCTATTTGTTTTTGTATGGGAAGCATTGCAAATGATGAAAACTTGGAGCTGTGAGTGCTAGCAGCATCGGTGTTGCTATCCAAAAGCATAGGAAGGGTTGTGGCCTGTCAATCAAACAGCCAGCCTGAAGCTGTGGTTTCTGTAGGACTGGAGCTGGCAAGTGCAGTGCCGGTGACAGGTAGCAGAATCGTTCTATTTACCCAAGTGCTGGTGAGAAGCAGCTTACTTAAGTTGTGGGCTCAAAAGCTTCACAATGCACCATGATATGACACATTGTATTAAACTGTTAATGAGGCTGCCTGGCAGTGATTACATTTGGTATGCATTTTTATTCTAAACAGGGGAAAGGTAAGTAAAAAATGTAAATGAAATAGACATGGCGTTGTACTTGTTTGTGCAAGATTTTTTCAGTTGTCAGTTAGGCCAGGGGTGGGCAAATGTGGCCTAGCATTTTTAGTGGCGTGCAGAAGCATTCAGGAAAGTTCTTCAAACCTGAAATTTTTTCCAACTTATCACTGAGGCTAACTGAACTAAGACTTGCTTCTACTTCCATAAGAAGGTACGGCCCTCCACTAAACGCGGCATTCTCAAAATGGCCCCTGAGCCAAATTAATTACCCACCCCTGAATTAGGCTATAGTCACTTTGTACCTCATTGGTAGGTGGTGAATGCTAATATGTGTAGTGGCTTTTATTCTACAAGATGTTTAAAATTCTCCCTGAGGCGATGTTGCATGTGGAGTTTCTTTGGGTTTTCAATGCAAGGTGGTTTTGGGTTGATTGATAGAAAGTGTTTGGGCTGTATTCCAGAATGAGCTTTTGAGCACATGCTTGACTTGATGTTTTCTCAGCCTCAGATGGGGAACACTGTATAATATCATTTTGTAGTAAGCCTACAGTTGTGAATTGCATCAGAATTGAAACCGTTTTTGAAAGTGAAGCTCAAATTCGTGCTTGAGTTCAAGTGTCAAGTCGGCTTCTAGAAAGTACCATTAGCACCTAAGTTAAGTATGTACTTTCCACGATGGGTGTAAGCAAGGAAAAGTCTGACTTAATAACTGTCCTATGATTCAATTGTAAAGCATGTAGTAAAATCCAATTTTTCTGTAAATCTTAAACTATGACTACTTGCACTTAATCTTTAAAAATTATGTCACGCATGGTAATTGATCCCAGCATCATTCTGTTAGTGAGTGACGTCAAATAACTGCGAAAAGTATTTCCAGGAATAATATAATTGCCTGTCCTAAGTGGTAAGGCACTCCTTTCCATAGTACTGATGTGTGATATGATCACCTATAGTTGTTTTGTTCTTGATATATAGTGAGTCAATGTGACTGGGACAATTGCAGTTGGTAAATTGTGATGTTATTTTGAAACCACCAATGTGGTGCGAAACAAACATTTTTCATTTTTGGAATGCCTGTGAAGGGGACATTATGTGTGTGAGACAAGGGCAGATTACAGTGGATGAGCAAACAACGAGCTGAACAAACATTGCTACGTTAAAATGTGCATATAACGTCAAAAATACCAGTGCCTCACCAGTCATTCACTCCATAGCATGCCACTGCAATGTAGCAATATATGGAAGTCGCACAAATGGATTGCAAAAAGAGAAATGTTATACATCATAACAGTCCGCACCAATAAATAAAAAAAGTGATGCTTTTTAGTCTTCATAAAATCCTTGTTAGGAGTTTCAGCACCCCCACGAATCACAGTCACAAGCCACCACTGTGCACAATTCATGTGATCTTTTCTGAAGATGAAAACAATTGTTTCTTCAAAACATCCAAGCAGTTTCATTTCAATAATCCTTTTTTACAATATTGGTACACATGTATGACATTGCAAGACCACTGAATTTCTGTTCTGATATATTTTTGCTTTAAAGATGTAATTTCCTGACAGTATGTTACTTTGCTAAACCATGTTGACCCAGAATTTTTTATCGTGGTTCTAACACTTCTTTATATATTAGTTTACTGGTGTGAACTACGAAACCTATGTTTCTGTCTTGTTTCTTAGGCTTAGTAAGAAATAAATTGCCAAAAAGAATGGGCAGAAACAAAGACCGTGATCAGGAAAAAGAGAAATCTTTGCATGAGAAGGATGATGCAAAACAGAAAGATGAGCCGCCTCCACCGAAAAGGAAAAAGGTTGATGAAAATGCTACACTGACTACCAAAACTGGTGGTGCATATATTCCTCCAGCAAAACTACGAATGATGCAGGAACAGATGACAGACAAGACCAGGTAGTTCATCGCTAAAGCAGGGTTTACACTGGACTGATGTGGACTGACAGCAACTGATAGTTTTTCAATTTTCTGTTATGCAATTGCCATTCAGTCTGGCCTGGAACAGAGTATTCAGACTGACTAAATGAGACTAACAGTGACTGACAAGTCAGTTAGATCCCTTGTTTTCATTCATGTTTGTGGGATTGAAATGAGTGGTTTGACCTAGTAAACTTCCGAAGGTCATATTTATTTAAAAGTAACTGACTGATAATTCCTTTCCAAACCCAGCCACTTGCTGTTTTTTTCAATTTACTGGCTCTTATTTTTAAAGTAGTACTAAACTTTTGCAGCTGTTCAATAGCTCAAAGTCAAATACATTCAGTGCTGTATTTTTCCTGTTTATTGATTCTAAATTAGGCTCACTGTATCAATGGGAAATACCCAGGCTGACTGCAAGTGGTCAGTTAATGTCGATTCGGTGTAAACAGCTTCCACTCACCAGTTGTGGTCTGGGTTGTTCTGGTGTAATGTAAACTAGAAGCCAAATAGTAAAAGGGAACCTTTAGTAAGTCTGTTTGGCTAATAGCAGTGGAGTTCTTGAGGGTTGTTTGCACAGGTACATCAGTTAGGCATGTCAGCATAGCCAGTAGGTTGCTGACCATTAGAAATGTCTACATGACAATTTGAAATGACTGGTGCTTGACCACTATCTTTGACTTTGCACAACCATTAATGTGTCACTGGAAGTAACTAGAAAGATTACATTCCAGAATGTGGAATAAGACATTTACTTTCACTGTTACAATTCTAATGTAGTTATGCATTTGCATCAATTTTTGAAAAATATTGTTAGACACACCTAAATCCTATTGGTTGCTTATTTGCTACTATAAGCCTTGGAAAAATTATCTGTCTATACAGACGACTGTGGTCATTTTTGGCCAGTTACTTTTAAAACCCATTTTTAAATATTTTCTCTTGAACTTTTGAGATTTTAAAAGTGTATCAATACTCTGCAATAAAGCACTTATTGTAGCTGCACGCACAGCCACTAAATGCTAGTCAGAAAAGAGAGACATAGGGTTCCCACACAGCATTGAAAGTATTGAATTTGACCAAAATGTACTGTTGCAACATCTCTGTTGGCATTGCGTTGAATGTGTGATTCACCATGAACGGGTTATGCGCGAAGAACAGCACCCATATATACCAGAGATGAGTGGAGTCACATTTTTCAGACTCCGCTCCTGCTCCAACTCCACATATTTTTGAAACATTAACTCCGACTCCCGTTAACACTCCAAAAACTTCCAAGTAACTCATGTTAAAAAGATGCTCTTTATTTTGCCTCATGAGGCAAATATATGTAGTGGCTATTTTGCCTTTGATAGAACACAAATCGTTGAAATGGTCACATGACTAGCACAATGCAGAGACAAACACAACATGTTGAGGTTTAAAGTTATGGCTTAGCCTATTCTTTACACAACGCAGACAAACAGCCACTGAAAGCTTGCCCACTTTTAGATCAGACTTTACAGTCAGCTATGTGGGTCATGCATTCCAAACTTGTCATGTGATCACTTTAAACAAATGTGTGCAGCTACTGACAAAATAACTTCAGAATTGTTTTTGTCTCATGAGGCACAATAGAGGGTGCTTATCAAATATACTGTACACCTTAAAAGTATAGGTTCTACTGTAATTAAATTATGAAGTGGAAACCATTGAAACACTAGTTAGTAGTTCAAGTTTCAATATAGATGACAAGTGCTTGAAGTGAGTGTTAATTTGCAATTTTTACAAAAAAACTCATTTTAAATCTTCGAGGTAAGAAGCTGATCACCTGTTCACAAATATTGAATCGTACTTTAACCATCATGTGCTCAGATAAAACTCTGAACTATGACCATGGTGCCAAACTGAGCCATTTAACACTTTGAGAGCCGGCATACTATATATTCGTACTTCGATTTCGGCCTAAAAAATAGCAGTTTTCAGTTGCCTTACCAACGCCCTCGCTCCTCTGCCGATTGCGCTAGAGAGCTGTTCAAGGGCTCAAACGGATTGGCCAGTCTAGTAGATTGCACTCGAAAAAAATTTTTTGGTTGGGAGGTGCGGATTTTTTGTG